>Ga0307507_10002199_pt1 | contig 41731 bp, 46 predicted proteins | sample 7_EM_MG_FD_207223 | JGI IMG/M metagenome (GOLD analysis project Ga0307507, IMG submission 207223) | Populus trichocarpa ectomycorrhiza microbial communities from riparian zone in the Pacific Northwest, United States - 7_EM | ecosystem: Host-associated > Plants > Roots > Unclassified | place... | reverse complement strand
TCCCCCAACTTCCACCCGAAACACACACACGCCCTTCCCAACCCCCCTAACTCTCCCACTCTCTTCACAAGCAATATACACAACCCCCCTCCTCTCAACGACACAAATCCCCACAATGCCAACAAGACTTGGACAAGCGCTCCGGACAACCTCGATCCTCGCGCCGACGAATTCCGCGCTGGCCATGAGTTGCGCTGCCGCCGCTGTCGAAGAGGTGGAGCGGAGGAGGTCGGCGGCATAACCGCTCCAGAGGGCGTGAAGGGCGTGGAGCGTGCTAGGTGGGACGGATTTGGGGATTTGGTGGATTTTTTGAGCGCGTTTTTGGGTTGCTGTTAGGGGTTTTGATGATGGTGGTGGTGGTGCTGGAGAAGGAGGGGGGGCATTTGGGTGGAGGTGTAGGGGTTTGTAGGTTATGGAGGAATGGATTTCTGATGCGGTGGTTGGGGAGTAGGCGGATGAGAGGAGGGTGTTTAGCGACATTTTTTTTGTTGTGGTTGTCGGTATAGTTTTAGGTGGTTTTGCGTCTGCCTGTCTACCTGTCTGCTTGTCTGCCTGCTGGGGTGGATGATGTGGAATGAGTAAAGGTGACGATGTGTAGCTATCGGATGACACTAAACTACCGTAAAAACTCGCTTTTAATGGACTGGCCTGGGCTAGGGTTTTTCGAAATCTCTGGTACTAAGAAAAGTAAGCTTTTGGGAACTTTGGAAAAGACGAGATGTTTGGCCTATCATTAATTTCAGAAACCTGGGCCGGTTGTAAACTATCCTAGTCTAGGCGAGTTCATTAAAAAGCGAGTTTTTAAGGTATACCTTGAAGTCGGGATAAAGTTTGGCATATCTTGGCGTGCAGAATCCACGTGGAAGTAAGCTTATCGATAAGGTCGCAACTCTAAAATATTCAATGACGTCAAAAACTCGATTTTTTTCAACTTTTTATTTTGTTTTAATTTTAATTTTATTTCCCGTGGTATAAGGCTAGCATTACAGTCGCGGATAGGCGGTACATGGACTAAAAGCATAAGATACATGAAGGGGGCTATAACACATTCGAGGGTTTCTAATAGCAAGTCTACAAGAGAAAACACAGTTACCGCCCAAACATAAGGAAGAGAGACATGTACACAACAATTAGTGAAGAAATGAGACCGCCGCCAGACAAAGAAGACAAGCAAATAGAGCGGGCAGATAAACTCCCCGAACCCATGAAAACCCCGAGACTAGAGAAGCGAAATAAGAGCAAATAAGGCCGGCTGACCATGCCGCCCCAAATATGAGAACAAGAGTTACTCGTTCCCATTCTGAAAAACACAGGTGTGATTCAGTTTTTGATATTATTCACGTCGACCCAGTTGTCACCGGTGCCGTAGATATCTTCTTGGTAATCCTTGAGGTTCAAGGTTTCACCGATGCTGCGACTCTCCTCAAGAATTTCGCGGGCCCTTTTTTCGGTAGCTTTCATGTCCTCCATGATAAGGCGGACGGCCATCTCGGGGACGAGAACAGCCTGAACGAAAGCGGCAGCGCTACTATGAGCCAAGTTAGACGTTGCGTTATTGTACGCATTGATTTCATTGCCAAAACGACGAAGCAACCAGTGTAGCCTATTTAATTCATCAGCTGATATATCCAGGATCCGTAGCAAAGATAACGTATTCCACGGCATAGCGAGCGCCCGTCATAGCGAGCCATATGCAGGTTTGAGCGATACAATTGGTTGAACTTCAGTCAAAATGGAACACCGTAGCGGCTGGTATCTGTGTGGATGGCTCGCTATGACAGGCGCTCGCTATGCCGTGGAATACGTTAGTCCCGAAAAAAAACTTACATGATGTTAGCCCCGCGGGGGCCGTAGTACCCGGGATATTGCAAACGGTGATCTTTCCGGAGCAGAAGGATCGGATTGCCTCTGACATCCTTTTCTTGCTGCTGGAAGATGGCCATAAATGGGGATTCGATTTCGCCGTGTAGAATGGCTTCGATAGGTTTGTAATTGCTTTCAATCCTCTTTTTCATCCCTTGCCAATCAATTTTAGGGTAACCCTTCTCCATCCATTCCTCTCTCAAAGACACAGCCTTATGCTCAGTACAAATGTCCATCCACTCGAGCATCGGTATATGGCCTTTGCTGAATTCACCGTTTTTCCAGGTATCGAGGAAATTGGCAGGTAGAGGTTCTTTGCACATCTGGCATTCAGTCTTCTCGATACCCGGCGAAAGCGATCGCATAAACCTGCCTCTCTTGGGCGTCGACCTTGATGACTTGCTCGGAGGATCATCATCTCCATCAAGATCATCATCCAAAAGTCTCTTAAGACCAACTTCCCTTATAACACCGGAACCTGTGCCAAAGCCATTAGTAAACATTAAAGCGGATGTGAAACGCGATTTCCTACCAAACTTCTCGCGAGGATTGATGAATGACGATTCCGCAACCTCTTCGATTTCCTCCAAAGATAGGTCGGCATCACGCTCATGTGTTGCAGGATGTAGGGGGCCAGATATCTTTGGAGCCTTGTCCTTATACTTGCTCACACGCGTAGCAACTGTAGACGTGGTCACTGCTTCTATCTCTTGAGGTTTCTCCTGATGCTTTTCGGCGCAGGACAACGCACGTCCGGAAACTGTGATACCTCGTCAATGGTTATTATAGCAAAGGGGAGGGGTATCTATATTACATTTCAACTGCGCCAACCTTGGCTTCAACTTGAATGGGGCTGCATCTCTGTTAGAATGATTCTTCTCGTGGGTTTGGGGAAAGGCATACGGTGAGATTCCATAAGCTCTTTAGCATACGGAACAGTACTCTTTCCGCCCTTTCCATTCACACCATAACTTGCCTTCTTAAAAGTAACCGGACGCTTTCCTCCTCTCTTTTCTTCGCCAGTCTTCCAGGTGGGGACTGGGGGCACTTTAGCCGTCGCTCTAGAAGGCTTGTTAAGGCGGTCATCATCGTTAATGGGGCTAAGCTCAATCGGCGAGGATCTATTGGACCTATTATCCTTGGGGGGGTCGACTTTCTGGGGAGAATCGCTATCAATCAAAATAGGAGAAGACCTGCTCGACGACGGCAAAGACGATAGCGGGGACGATGATGACGACGTGGCGCTCCCTGAAGGAGAAACAGAGACCTTTTCTGCACCAACAACATGGCTATTAGGGGATTCAAGATCCCTTCCAAGAGATCTCGATCGGCTCCTGGAGAGTCTCTCGGCCAACATGCCCTTGGCGCTATCATGGTAATCCAATGAGTCGGCGGTTTGGGTATAGTCGAGGCGCCTCTTCTTCTGTTTATCGGCGGAGCTGTTGGGAGTAAAGAAATGTCCTGTAGAACCGGTCTTATTAGTATTTGTGGTGGGGCCTGGAACTGATTTGCTGGTTAAGGTGCGTCTCGCAGATCGTGTTTTGGCAACAGTCGGCGCATTTAAATTCGACAATGGATCATCAGATTGAGGGGATTCCATACTTATCGCCGAACCAGTGCTAATGCTCGTAACTCGAAGTGGTGAATGGGGCGGTGACCTAATGGCGTAGGCGCTAGAAAACTGAGAGTTCGCACGAGTTCCGGCCGGGAGGCCGTCTTCCTCGTCTTCTTCGCCAGGTCTAATGTAAGTTTGGCGTTTGCCTCTTCCTCCACCGAACTTCGGACCGACTTCTACAAAGGTAGGCTTGGTAATCCTCAGAGGTTTGGTATTTTTTTCGCCTCCAGTGAGGTACCTGGAGGTGGTCGATGGCTTGCGCCTGGTCGACTTGCGGGTTGAAGACATTGTAGTTGAGATGAGGATGGAATTAACAGGAGGTGAAAGTGAAGTCGAAATTTGGTAAAAATGCTTGAGGAAAAAAGAGCCGTGAGGCTGTGGGGTGTAGAAATTTTTAGGTGTTGGCGTCGATGTGATGGTGTGGTGGTGGTGGTGTTGGTGGTGTTGGTGGTGGAGTTAGGAAGGAACGCAGGAGCCAGCTGAAGGAAGGGGACGGCTGAGAGAGAAAGCCAATGGGAGTCCTCGCGAGAAGAAAGGGCAAGTAAATAAAACCCCTTCAAAGAATTCTATTTTTGGCTGATCTCACCATAGAATGTCGAGGATGTTGTGGAGTGGAGGGTCAGGGTAAGATGGTTTGGTGGGTGAAAGAAGGGGAGGGTTGGGATGGATGAGGAAGATGGACAGAAGGATGGAAGGGTGGGAGCAAGCAGCCCTACCAGGCCAGCCCATTTTGCTTGGCAGCAACACGGCCATCCCACGAGTGCGCCTGTTGCAAGTTGCAACCGACGATACGGGATCCAGTATCAACTAGTAGAGTGCCGGTATCCTACGGCAGAGCGAGCTCACTGTATAACGAGAATGCCCATACAAATAATCCCTGTCCTATAAAAGTTCTACTCGAGTACTCGAGTATGGGCCTTCTCGCCTCGCTGCGTTCTCGCTTCGCTGTGGGTTACTGGTACTGTACTGTAATTGGATGTTCTGCAATTCTGTATCAGATTTGGAATATCAGCAAGCTCTATTCTTAGTTCATATCATAACCATGCAACCTCAGTAAGACTCCCGGTACTTGTGTTCCGACAACTTTTGAATAAGCAGAGGCTACAGTACGGGGACAAAAGGATTCGTCCGATGCCCTTTTACACACCAAAAATGGACTTTTTTAAACAAAAAATTCTCAACACTACTTATATCATATAAAAACACTTGAAAATTTTCTTATCAGCTAGGGAATGACTATCTATTCAACCCTCTACAAGTAGAAGTGTAAGGAATCAAAGCTGTCTTCACTGTTCATGATTGTGTCAACTAGTGTGAAAGAAGTGACTTAAATTTTTGTATGGCGGCTCCATACAAAAAAGGACATGGCAACCAATACCAGATACTTAAACAACCTTTTCTCCATCACTTGGTAATATTCAAGGATTCTGTAACTTTCTTCATGTTATCTACAGGTTTGCTAATGCAAGGACAAATTTTCGCTGATTCTCATAGACATTCCGCAATGAGAGAGGGTGGTGAAGATGGGCACTTTTGGTGTAAAAAGGGCATCGGACGAATCCTTTTGGCCTAGGACGAGTACTGCATTATACAACTATCTACAACTATAATAACTATTGTGCATCCACAGCACCCATCACTTTTTAGCCTTGTTTTTCAAAGATTGCACCAACCTCTTGAGCTCATCCTTATCCTTTCCACCCTTATCCACCTTATCCGCCTTGTGTCTCTTTCCCCCTCCTTCGCCCTCCTCCCTGTCATCACCATTTCTCTTCTGTGTCCTGTTCCTCCTCTCCTCTAGAAGTTTACCCATAGCCTTTGTCTTTACAAACCTCGGATTTGTCGGATCAATCGCAAACTCGTGCTTCTCATAAACAGCCGCGAATCTAGGATCCTTAACATCGATTTCGAACCCATCTTGTATCCCATCAGGTTCGGGCTCAGCCTTTCTACGCTTGCCTTTCTTACCCTTCTTTTTCTCAGCTTTGACAATCTGCTTCATGTCGAAGTGGTGGAGCTTCTTGCCATCTGCGTCGGCGCCTTCGTCCGCCATTAAAAGTTCTAGTTCCGCACGTTTGGATGCACTTTCGGCAGCCTCAGCAGCTTTTACTTCTCGGTCTTTGCGCTTCTTTTCCTTCTTCTCGGTAGATTTTGAGGCCAGGGTGTCTGCGAAGAAGGGGTCGTTGAAGCCTAGGTCTGTGGTTATGTCTTCGGCCTCTTCTTCCTCTTCCTTCTCATCCTCTACCTGTTTGTTTTCGGACTTGTCGCCCTCGTCGTTCCCTTCTCTTGTGGCTTTCAGTTTTTCCTTCCGGCGTTGCCTTCGCTCTTTCTCTTTTCGGGCATACTTAGTTATTGTGGTTTCCTCTTCTTCATCTTCCTCAATGACTTTTCGGTCTTTGGCCTTCTCGCTCAGCCCCGACGTAAATGTGACTTCCATGTCGCCTGCTGGCTCGGGCTTGTCCTTCTTGCCAAAACCAGTAGTGGACAGTAGAGCTCGGTATTTATCCTTTGCTGCCTCACGAGCCCCAGACTCAGATTCGCTGTCGCTGGAGGCTAGATAGTCCTTTAGGTCCATGTCTTCTATATCCCGCTGAGAGAAGGCACGCTTGGTAGCAAGTTTTCGCTGCTGATCGTCTTCGTCCCAGGTTAATTTGACTTTAGAGTGTTGGAGTGCCTGGAAGCGTAGGTTTAGCGGCTGCTCATAACATCATGATGTCGAGGACATACGTCTGTGGAAAAATCATTAGGCTTGTAGTTTGCCGGAACCTCGGTGCATCTATCTCGAGGCTTATCGTCTTCGAAAGATGTTTCGTCTGGGATAAACCGGAGGTCAAAGAAATTCGCCGTGGCTTCGTATTCTGCACCATCGCACTGCTCGTAAATATGTCTCGCAGTCTCTGGAGAATTGCATTCTACTACTGCATAGAAATATCTGTCGCACCTAGTTAACTCATTCGTAACCTCCACAATTCGGACGATATCATTAGAACAAACCTCAATCTCTCTAACTGATAATTTCTCAGCTTGCTGCCATCAAACTCCTCTCCCTTATCCTCTTTAATGATGGTCTTCTCGTTGACCTCCTCGTCTAAGTCGCGGTCTTCATCTCCACCAATAATCCTGGTCTTACCCTTTGGTTTGAAAATCTCTGTAGGTGGCCCCTCCATTTCCTCCCTTTCCATCCGCTCCCTACCAAACTCGCTCGGATAAACCGTGACACTAGCGATCCTTCCACCACCGGTAACAAAGCTCGAAAAAGTCTTTAAAAGGTCCACCGCCCGTACATTATCCCAGTCTAAATTTACTGCCGCAAACCTCCTACTAACCTCTCCCATGGGGATCTCTCTCTGAACTTCCACCTGAGCCCTCGCCGCTTCCTCCTCCGCTTCTCCAACTTCTTCATCTTCCTCATCACTGGATTCCTCAGAAGTGGAAATTACACCTTCGCCTCTTGCTGGGTCGTATACTCGTGCTTCCTCTTCATCCTCATCTTCTTCGTCGGAGATGTGGTAGTACCGCTTGATTTCCTCCTTCCCAGCGTCTTTTCCAAGCTTGCGACCATACCTGTCCACACTTGCTTTCGCCGCAAACGACTCATCCTTGTACATGCGCTCAAAGCGCTTGTCGACCTTAAGTTTTGCATCTTTGCGACGAGGGAGGGCGAAGCGGGGGTCGTTGTGAACTGAGATGAACCGCTCATCCGCTATTGGTAGTTGTAGAAATTAGCTTTAAAGAGATTCTTTTGAAGAGAACTAGGAGGAGACAAACTTGTCACAGGAACTTTTGGCTCGTCAGAGACCTTCTTCCGATGTCTGTCTTTCGCCATTCCAAATTCGAAAAAATCAATTGGCGATAATTGGACTCGCAGAAAATGTTATCGTGGGAAGACCTTTAATCTGCTTTCGGATGGGAGGTTTTTTTTTTCCCCATCCATCTGGGGCACCACCAGAGCCGCAGCCAAGCCAAGCCTTCATACCACATCCCTGTTACTCTGTCGTAAAACTCTTTTTTTTCTTCCTCCCCCGGAATTACCACCCTCTACCCCACTACAACACCCTCACCAGCATCGATCCCTAGATAACCCACAAAAATGGGCCGCATAAAGAAATCAACCCGCAAGTTCGAAGCAAAGCACCTGAAAAAAACTCTCGAAGATAGAAAAGCCCACGCAAAAGTAAAACAACGACACCAACTGTCTGAAAAGCGCAGGAAGAAGAAGCGAGCGGACGGAAACGACGACGGAGATGCGGAGGAGCAGGGGACAAAGGAAGCCAAAAGGAAGGATGACGATGTGGAGTTGTTCGAGGATATGAGCGTCGAGCAATTCTTTCAGGGCGGGTTTGAAGTTCCCGCGACGGAGAAGGAGAAGAAAAGGAAGAAGAGGGAATTGAAGAGGAAGAGGGAGGAGACAGAGAAGAGGAGTAACGATGAGGAGGAAGGAGAGAGGGAGGGGGAAGGAGACGATGAGTTAGAAACCCACAAGGCAGATTTAGCCGCGCTCGCAGAAAAAGACCCAGAATTTTTCAAGTATCTTCAGGAAAACGATTCTGAATTGCTAGACTTCACGACAGCGGAACGGGATGATCTTTCAGGTATTGATACTATGTCTGAAGGCGAGAGTGAAGACGAAGCGCCTAAGAAGAAAAAGAAAAAGAAGCCTAAGAAAGGTGGAGATGAAGAGCCAGCACAGAACGGCAGTGCTGGCTCGAGTATCGAGGTTACAATGAAAGATGTGGAAACTTGGAAGAAGGCACTTGTGGAGGAAAAGAGTCTACGTAGTCTCAAGAAGGTGGTTTTGGCGTTTAGAGCTGCGGCACACGTCAACGACGTTGGCAACAGTGATAATGGGTACAAGTACTCTATTACGGATGCTAACAGTATGTTATCATTCTTTCGGTTTGGCCTATGCGATGCTGATGAAAATAGTTTATCATGAACTCTTGGTTTTGGCACTGAGGCATGTTCCTGATGTACTCAACCACCATTTGCCGGTGAAGGAGAGCGCTTCGGGGAAAATGTAGGTACAATTTTGTGTTTAAAGATGAGCGTGGCTGATTGTACCACAGCCGTGTTGCCAGCGACACCAAAAAATACCGCTCAATGAGCCTACTACTTAAGTCTCACTCGGCATCTTTGCTTCACCTCCTCCCTACCCTTACCGACGCCCCAACCCAAAAGTTGCTCCTAAACTCTACAATTCCTTTGGTCCCATACCTTCTCTCTTTCCGCAAGTTCCTCAAGGCCTATATCAAGGCTGTCGTCGACATCTGGGCTACAAACAGCTCGGATGAGTCGACAAGAATCACAGCGTTCTTGGTTGTTCAAAGAGTTGCGGTCATTGGGGATTATGGGTTAAAGGAGATGTGTCTTAAGGCGCTATATGCCGGATTTGTTCGTACCAGTAGACAAACAAGCGGGTATACTATGCAGGGAATCAACTTGATGAAGAACTCTGCCGGCGAGGTTCTTGGGTTGGATGGTATGGACAAAGTTGGATATTCCGCTGGGTTTGGATATATCAGACAATTGGCGGTACATCTGAGAAATAGTATTACCAATAATTCGAAGGTTTGTAACGATAGCTCATTGATCACATATTACCACTTACTGACCTATCAAACCTAGGACTCATACAAAACCGTCTACAACTGGCAATACGTCCACTCCCTCGATTTTTGGTCCCGTGCCCTCTCAACCCACTGCGACGGACTTAAAGAAGCTGAAGCGGGCAAGGAATCTCCTCTGCGGCCGTTGATCTATCCATTAATTCAGGTAACCCTCGGTGCCACCAAACTCATCCCAACAGCCCAATATTTCCCCCTGCGCTTCTGCCTCCTCCGCTCCTTGCTCCGCCTCTCCAGGGCGACGGGAGTCTACATCCCCCTAACCTCCCTCCTGTTCGAGGTCCTCTCCTCAACCATCTTCAAGAAGAAACCTAAACCATCGACCCTTCGCCCCCTAGACTTCAACACAACCATTCGTGCGCCAAAAACCTACCTGACAACAAAAACCTACCAAGACGGCGTCGGCGAGCAAGTTGTAGAACTCCTCTCGGAGTTCTTCGTCCTGCACGCCAAATCCATCGCCTTCCCCGAGTTGGCCATACCAGCCATCGTCCAGACCAAGCGCTGGATTAAAAAGTCTCCCGTGGTCAACCTAAACAACGCACTCAGCGTGCTCGTCGGGAAACTGGAGACGAATTCAAAGTGGGTGCAGGAGAGGAGGAATAAGGTCGAGTTCGCACCTAACAGGATTGACATGGCGGATAAATTCCTTGATGAGGTTGCGTGGGAGAAGACCCCATTTGGGGCGTATGTACTTTCGCAGAGGAAAGTGAGGGAGGAGAAGAGGAAGATGATTGAGGAGAGTCTTAGGGAGGAGAAGGCGAAGGGGAGATACGGGGGTGACGATGATGATGAGAGTGGGGATGAGGAGGGATATATTTCGACTGGGGAGGAGCAGTCTGAAGACGAAGATATGGAGGATGTGGAGGACGGAGATGGAGACGAAGACGACTCGAATGACGATGATACTTGAGTGGTAGTTTTTTGTTGCGACTTTCCGGAATGTTTGTACCATAGTAAGGGGGACAGCGAACAGTGGACCAAATTTGATCTTGTGTCTGCTGTTCCCCGTCCCCTCTGTTCGTTGCCCCCTACCATGTAGTTATTTGTGTAAAATAGATATCTATGTTAATAGTGTCAGACATTTTTCGGCGACCAGATTACCGTGTGTCCCGTTATTGATAAAACCCCACCGTGACTTCGCTGACGGTGAACTAGTGCTCGGGCCCGCCCGCCATGCAGCCGAACCACGAAACTAACATTACTCCCACCTTCCGCACGAATCCAGGAACCCAATCCCGGCCCAACCCTGGACCAATCAAAAAAAAAAGAACTTTTCCAATGCTCTGAAACGGATTTGAACCGTTGATCTCGTCATTACTAGTGACGCGCCTTACCAACTTGGCCATCAGAGCAGACATGCCTCCACTCCGCTTTTTATCTTCCTGGAGGGCAGCAAACGAACGCGAACACAACAACAAAAAATATCCGTTCTCTCTCTCACCCAACACTAACGGCAATCAATTCTCCGACGAAAATCTCCCAGACGGAGCCAAATCCATGATATCAGTGCATCGCCGCCGAGCCTCCACTACCCCAAGACGCTACCGTAAATAGACGTAAACAGGATACAAAAGCACACGGGGTATGATACAAGTACCGGTAGTAAAAAGTGACCATCTCGACTTTTTTTTCCTTTCTTTTCCTTTTTTCCAAAAGGGATAAATAAACAAGTCCCCTTAAATAGTATACAATAACGACCACAGCCCCGCATAGAGAAAAGAAAGAAAAGAAGGAAAGAAAGCTTCCATCACGAATTCGCCTCAATCTCAGCCCACTTCTGCACAATCTCCTTCCTCTTATCCTTCGCCGCTTCCCTATTCTTCTTTGTCCGCTCAAGCCTTTCGGCCCGTAGGCACATATTCAGGTTATGCTTTGCGCCGTTGCACATCCCGATGGCCTTCCACATGAACCCGCGGGCGTGACATTCTTCTAGTATCCGAGTTACCTCGGCGCAACTGCCTTTTTTTTTTCTGGGTTAGTTGAGAGTTGTTCCTTGGTGGGCCGGGGGAGGGATACCGTCGTTGTCGGTTCTGTTCAAGTGTGGATGCATTGTGGGTGCTAGTGAGAGGGAGGGGGAGAAGATTGGATAGTTTGGGTTTTGGTTTGGTTTGGTTTGGTTTGGTAGAGTTGAGTTTTTGGAGGGGGGGGGTGGCTTGGCAACGGTCGGGTGGTGCCGGAGTGGTGGGGGACGTGTTGTGGAAGTGGACTAGATCCCGTAGTCAGTTAAGGGACGAGTCACCCCGGTGGCTGTTTGGCGTGACATGCATGTTTGTAAAATTTGGTTGGCTATGATACAAGCGGTGGTTGAAAGAATTTTTCAAGCCATTGTTTGTAACCATGTCACGCTAAAATTTAATAGTGCTGTACGATACTATAAATTTTTGTAAATAAGGAAAAGACCATAAAGTAGGGTCAAAAGCAGACTTAGAGGACCTAGGGAGATGGAGTGGTAGGTTTTTAGCCCGAGTAATCTCGTAGCCCGATAGAGCTCTCCATGGAATTGGTTGAAGGGGGGAATCGCAATTTTTTTTCATAACTCTATGCCCTGTTTTGTAGGTGTTCAAACTATTGTTTCTAGTTATTGAAAATCATTAAATTTTGTAATTCATATCTACCAAACAGCCCAATAGTTACAAACAACGTCACCCCAGACAACCCCTGCTTCCCTGAGCAGGATTAGCCACTTACTCCCTACAACACTCAGCGGGCTAGGGGCCAGCAATTGCCTCATCCTAGAATCGTTGTTAATCCTGTTCCTTTGCTTTCTGTAGCACTTAGCGAACTAGAGATCAGTAATCGTCTTGATCGAGAGATGGAAGAGAGTGATATTGTGTGAAGGTGGATGCGGAGTGGGCTACGGTAGGGGAAAGATCAAAAAATTATGGGATGTTTTAAAAGGTCTTTTGAGCTGGCATGGAAGAGCAGTTTTTTAATGGCGCTATATCTTGAAAGGGTTCGAGTTGCGGCCCAAATATAGGGATCACTACAGCGAAAAATAAGTGCAGCCCTACGATATCAACAAGTCCTTATAGTTTAACCATCACCAGCTAATTCCCACCTTCACAATATTTCCCTTCTCGGCACTGGCTTCTGTCATGTACATATATTGTACAAGATGGAGGATCATCCGAGAAGTCGGACAGAATTATGCTTTGGGGCAGAGTGGGAGCTCTTGAAAAAACCTAAATTGTAGTTCTGTAGATATCGTAGTAATAAATAGAAGAAACCTCTACTTTTCTCTAGTTTTATTGGGGGGAGGAGTTGGTTTTTATTATTTTTCCTGCCCAGGAGTTATGCTACTTTTCACTTATTGATGGTTGATAATACACGGTTATTGACGAGGGGCAGCGGTTTTCACGAGCATTTCGACCTGTCGGGGAAAATGTGTGCGAGATGAGGAATTACAGAGAAAGTAAAGACTTTATTAGGTATGAGAATAGTATGTTTGTAGAAGGAGGATCAGAATTCTCCTATGTCCCCTTTTTCATTGCTACTTGGATGCCGGGCCATGGTACTTATACCCGTGAGAAGTTCTATATACAGTGCCAACAATATGAATACCACTATTCCCCACCGGACATACTTCCGTCACATTGAAGCCATATTTCCAACACGAGCACTCAATCCGCGCTCGAGCGAGATTCTGTTTTCAATCGCTGGAACATAGAATGGGGAGCCCGGCGGAACGCTTACACAAATAGGGTTAGGACAACGAGTGACCTGAGGGTTAGCCCCGACTGCTTTTTTTCTATATAAGGGGAGGTGTTGGAAATCGTGTGTGCGCGCTCTTGTATGAGCAGTCACGAGTGACACCTTGTGACTGCGTGCGTCGCCCCCTGTTCACACACCTATTTATATACCCCTCCCTCTCTCCCCTCTGCTTTTCTTCTTCTTTTCCCACTCCATTGCGATACTATTTCCACCAGATGCAATGGATCAACCGAACTTTGAGACCGTTGCAGCCAATTTACAAAGCATCCAGCACGAGGTTTCCCTAGTTGGAAATATGCCCGCCGTGGTCGGTCTTGCTGACTTGCGTCAAGAACTCAATGCCAACCACACCCAAATCGTCGCTCTCTTGGCACAAATACGGGGTCAATTCGTCGAGGTCCAGGACCACTTCGGGGAATTGCAGGATCAGTTCGGGGATATGCAAGTACAGATGGAAGAAATACAGGGGCAGGTGGGAGAAGTACAGGGGCAGGTGGGAGAAATACAGGGGCAGATACAGCAGCTTCAGCAAGAGTACCTTTGTCCACCTCTACCTAGCTAGCTAGTGTAACTGACAGTTCAACTAGGCAGCAACTTCTTCCGATAAGAGTATATAATTCCTCCGCCTCCTTTACAGCACCACTTCGCTATCCTGTTGGGGTGGCTCTGGGCCCCCCACTTCCACAAACCCGTTCCGAGGTTTCTCAAATGACCGGTAAATTTTCCTCTTTATTATAAATCTAAACTTTATTAACATTTCATGACTGCCAGTGAACCAGTGCCAAGCTGTTGCCGCTCTCCTTGGGCTCCCGGAATTGCCGGCCGGGACCAACGTCGCCGGCCGTAGACAGCAGATCGGTGACCATATTGGGGTCCCCTGTTGACCAAAACGGGTTAATGGCCTTTTCTGCTTGTGGCTCCTCTGTTGGGGGGTTTGTGAAGCTCTTGGGGTGGTTGGGTTTTTCGTCGGCGTTTTGCTCTTTTTGTTTGTTCCGGGAAGTTGGGTTTTAGATTAGGGAATTATCTAGGGCCTGTTCGGTTCATGGATTTTTTCAAAATGAAGCTAATTCCTTAGTCAATATCATACATTTTAGCACAACCTCTGGTGCGTGAGTGAGGAAAGGCAGTATTTTAAGTGATTTCAACTTGAACGACTTCGATTACTTAGAATAAACCAAAAGAAAGAACCAAAGTTAATAACCGAAGATATATAGAGAGAATGTCAGTAGCCTCAACTTTTTCCAGAAAAAACTTGTTTTCCCGCTTCTAGCTCATAACGCATCATCATCTCCACGCTGGTGTACAAGTATGTCTCTAAACCTGAATAGTGTAAAGATATCCGACTCATACAAAATAGCCACCTGATACTTAGGGCTCCACTACAACTGCCCCATCACTAAAGGAAATGCCACCCAATATAAAAGAATCAGATAGGAAGGCAAAATATGAGACAGAAATCATGTTGTGGACAACGGAAGACAATCTATCCAATCGTGCGCATGTTCTTCATGGTCGAGTGAGAGAATGTGAGGCTGAGGGTTTGGATTAGAGTGGTTGAAAGAAGTGTGAAGCCCGTTTTGTGTGGTGCTTTTGGGCAACGGGGTATATAGAAGCTGGTGCCTCATAGGTGGTTGGGGTGTGGTAAGGGAGCCCCATCGGTCCTGGTCTGTCTGATGGCTGAGTTAGATTGATATTGTTGATCGAAACAGTCTGCTGACTTTACGCGCACTGGAAGCTCTTATGCAGCAGGAGGATCTCCGTCTTAATTATAAAGGAGCCTGCAAACCTCTTGTACTCACCAGAGGCAACTTTAACATCTACCAGGACTACGTCCTGCGCACAGGTTAGAGCTGTGCGGAGATGGCGGCTCCCCGCGCTGCCGCCCTACGTAGGAAGGCCTTTCGGGCAGCTTTCATGTACAGTTAGAGACAGGACTGGGAGGAGAAGGGCGGAGCGGATGTTTGGTGCGCCGGGTGTTGGGTGCGGGGCGCTGGGCCAGAGTGCGGAATTGCGGGTGCCGGAAGCGACCGAGTGGGAGTGCCGGATGGCCTGTTCTCGTATTGGGGGTCTGGCGCTGCGCAATGAGGAGGGGCTGCAGTCGCGGCAGCACATCTAGCCCAGTACTACACTGTTATACAGAGCAGAGCCAGGGGAGGATGTAAGGGGAGGGGTTGCGGATGTGAGCCGGATGGTCGGGGGTTTACAGAGAGTAGAGTGTTTGATTCGAATAGAGATTTCCTTCACCTAAGAATGCACCAATGGTGTCCAGAGCTAGTGATAGAGCGGGTTGGGGGGGGGGGTTGGGGTTGGGGGAGAGTGTCAACCGCTTGCTCCCTACAACACTCAGCCGGCTAGGGGCCAGCAATTGCCCCATCTTAGAACCGTGGCTGATCCTGATCCTCTACCTTCTGCAGCACTCAGCGAGCCAAATATTAGTAATTACCTCAATCGGGAGATGGAAGAGAGTGATATTGTGTGAAGATAGATGGGGAGTAGGCCACGATAGGGGGGCTGGGTTGGGAGACAGATCAGAGATTACGGGATATTTTTAACCGGTCCCCCCGAGCTGGCGTGTAGGAGCAGTATTTTAAGAGTGTTATGTCTTGAAACGGTTCGAGTTGTGGCTTAAATATAAATTAAGTATCCCAACAACGAAAAGTAAGTGCTGCGCTGTTAGTAAGTCCTTATAGTTTAACTATCACTAGCTAATACCTACTTTCACAATATCCCTCTTCTCAGCACGGACTTCTGTCATATACGCTGATTATACATAGTAGAGGATTATCCGAAACGTCGGACAAAATTGTGCTTCGGGAGAGAGTGGTAGCTCTTGAAAAAACCCAAATTGCAGTTCTGCAGATACTGTAGTAATAAATAGAAGAAACCTCCACTTTTCCAGTTTTTACGGTATGCTTAATTTACATCCGAGGGTTAGGGCAACGGACAGTCAGACTCGGAGGCTTGGCCACAGTTCCTATTTTCCTATATAAGGAGGCAAGCATTCCTTGGTTGAAAAGTCCCTTCGACTTCACAAAGCTATCCACAACCATCTCTGACTGACACTTTGATCAACAACAATAACTGAATGTAAGAAACATTCAAATAATGGCTCTTCTTCAACAAATCCAAGGCCAGATTGGCAAGACACAAGGCCAAATTGAACAAATTCAGAATGAGTATCTTTGCTTACTATTTCCATTCGGCTAGCTAGTCTGACTTACAGTACAACTATGCAGGAACTCCTACCAGTGAGATTATATAATACCTTTACCTCTTATGCTGAACTGCTTTGTTATCCTGCTGGAGTATCTCTGAGCCCTTCACTTTCCCACAGCCTGAATGATTTTCACTAACTCTTTGGCAAGTTTTCCTTATTACTATAGTGAATCTGCACTTATTAACATCATGATATCATGATTGTAATAAAATGAATATCAGGCTACTTCTGCTCTACTCAGACCCTCAGAATTGCCAGCCAATATTAGAATTAACCAATAGGTAGCACAATGCTAACCACATTGGGGTTCCTACTTTAGGGAGAATGCTAGTTATTAGAGGGATAGAGGTTTGAGACATCAAAGCAATTTACCCTTCCTCACATTATACTTACTGGATTAAATTATTTTTTCCTCTGACTATAATAAATACAGGAAATCCAAATCCCTGTTTCACATTACATACATCTATCACTGAGTAGGTTATACTCTACAAATCCTCTACTCATACATACTCCAAGAAATACTGGAGGACAGTCTAGTATAACTTCAATACTATATATTTAAGTTAGCAAAATGCAAACTGAGACATATAGTATAGAGTTAAGATAATGAGTACTTGCCAGTAAAGCTTGGTTACAGTTATGTTTTTTCTATAAGTCACTCAAGTATCTGTCACACTTAGCTGAAATTTGAAGGAGTTCCTTTAATGTCACAACTTGATCGTAATAAACGCTCATCAACCAGCACTACTTTTACCTTGATTGATACTATAGCTCTCTTAACTTGAAGAGCTATTTCAATGACTATAAGGTGTACTTCCAGTGGATAAAATTGACCCAGCTGGATCTCCAAGCTATTGCCAACCACTTACAAAATATCCAGCATAAAGTTGTTTTTTTTTTTTTTCCTGCATACCTCAAGTGGTTGGTTCTACTGACTTGCAAAATCAAATAAATACTAAGTGCTAGGAAATGCAAACCAGTTGCAAGTAATTGCTCTCTTTGCACAAATACACTGGCAACATCAGATTGGCCAGATTCGAGATGAGTATCTTTGCCTATCTCCATATAACTAGCCTGAGCTAGTACAACTCCTAGTTCAACTCTGTTTTTCTTTTTCTCTCACTCTGTTGTGATTCCATTCAACAGAAGAAGTATCATAACCAACACATAATTAAATGGCCGAGCCAAACCTCCAGGCAGTTTACGATCACTTACAAGTTATCCAAAAAGAAATCTTTGCTACCAACACGCCTGCCCTCGCAGACTTGGAACGCAAAATAGATGAAAAAATAGATGTATTCAAGCTGGAGGTGGGGGCTAATTTTGCAGAATTGCCTACCAAGTTGGAGCAAATTCGAAATGAGTATTTTTCCCTATCTCCATCTGGCTAGCTAGTATGACTTATAGTTCAACTAGTATTCAACTACTCCTGGTAAGGCTACACAACGCTGTTACTTCGGACATGGGCATCCTCTGCTACCCTCTCTGGGTGCCCTTAGGTCCCCTTCTTCCGCAATTCAGCCATGAACTTTTCACCCTGACTGGTAAGCTTTCCTTATTAATGAATCTGTACTTTATTGATATTTCACGATTATCAGGTGCTCAGTGTCAAGACGTTGCCGCTCACCTTGGGCTTCCGTCGATGCCCGCCAATGCTACCATCATCAAGCGCAGACGCCAGGTTGGCGACTACATTGGGGTGTCTTTCTATTTCTGAAATGTCACCGTCAATAGGGATCAGGGTGCTTGTGGGGCTCGAGGGGGAGGGGAAGAGGTTTAGATTCCTCCTGGGCGTTTTGTATCTTAATCAATACCAAGAAGTTGCCCCCATTACTATTTTCATTGGGGGCCCCTTGAGTTGTCAACGAGCCGTAGCGAGGTGATAGCTACGCGGAGTCGCAGGCGTAGGGTGGATGCAAGCGTTCCTAGCCATTAAGGTCACTTATATAGACGAAGCACTGGGTAAGGCCCTGTCATTAGCCCGGAATGGTAGAAGTACACTGGAACGTCTATTTTGTCCTGCTCTTCGAGCATTAAATATTCCATTGCCCAACCCGACCTACCTATCTTTCATCTATCTACCATACATCCCACACTCAGCCCAACTCCCTCCCACTAGCCCACGACATCTAAGCACTGCTATGAGCCAAGAAAGCCGCAACAACACCACCCCAGCTCCCAGGATTATTAAGCTGCTTAGCGATATTTGTCCCATCAACGATCAAGTTCGTAAACAAATGCGTGTTAACGTTATACCAATAAAGACTCCTCGGCCCACTGACAATCTCCGCAGCACTCGTTTGGCAAATACTGCTCTGGCAGCAACTCGCCTCACATCCGTCACTACCACCATACCCATGCCCACTAGCAAACGTGAGCCCATTGAAGAAGACCCAAAAGCCGGAGCCGTAAACGTAGATATTTGAACCACCGCTAATACGCTGCGCCCACCCCATTCTGCACTGTGCGTCGCCGGCGCCACAGCCGGCAAAGTTGGGGTCTGAGTATGCACTGTTGACGGCCCATGGAGTTGGAGCGGATATGGGCGCACCGGGGCCTTGCCAGTATGCGGTTTCGGTTTGTTGGAAGCTAATGAGGACGTTCTGGGCGTTTACGATGTTGTATTGGTAGAGGGTGTTGTGCTCGAATGCCGTGCCAATCATCCAGGTCGCTTTCGTGCTCCTGATTAAGGCTCCACGACCGGTAGATATGACCTGTGATGGGCCGCCGTCGAGAGAATGGTCGGCAGTCCAGCCCCACATGTTCTCAATGTACGGAGAACCGGTGGGGGCAATGTGTAGCATCAGGAAAGCGGCCTTGCAATCACTTGCGTCAGGGCCGGCACAGTTAGTGTTGACCTTGGAATCCACGGCTCCTCCGATACGGAAATGCGAGTTCCAAAAACCGACGTCACCAGGAGAGTTTCCAGCCATGTTGACCTCCACGAGAATTGCACCGTTGAGGACATCAGCTGTTGTGAAGAGCATGTCGGTAATTTGAGCTACACCAACTTCGCCTGCATTCCCTACTCGTACCATAACGTGGGGGTTGTTCGCGTCCCAGAACTTGCTACCAACGGCACTGATGGTCGACCAGACATCACCTACAATCCTTGTTCCTGGGGGAATGTAGATTGTGTCGTAAACAAGATAGGTTCCTTGGGGGAAGTAGATGATTTTACATCCAGCGTTGGCGAGTAGGATTGCATTGATAGCAGCGGTGTCGTCAGTCGCACCGTCTCCCTTGACACCTTGATCCTTAACGTTCACAAATTGATCATTTCCGTGTTGCTGGTATTGCGGTTGGGGCATGAGGAAGTACTTTCCGCTCGAAGCTAAGAGGGATGATGAGCGACTAGTAGTGTAGAAGGTTCCACCTTGGTAATTTCCGGGGTTGGCGTTTCCCATGACCCAAGTGTTTGATACACTACCAGAGACGAGAGTCTGACCGCCATTACTCTGAGAGACAGTGGCACCGGAGTTGGTGCTTACGAAATTCTCAACTACCAATGATCCTGCACCGTTACCGGTCTTGTATGCATTCACCACAATACCGACTGAGTTGGCTGAAGAGTCAATGAGAGAGACGGAACCTGCGACCCCATTTCCGCTCATGTCGATACCGGTGCCGCAGTTCATGAAAGAGGCGTCTTGCACAGTAAGGAAGAAAACGTGGGAAATAGCAATAGCAGTATTGCAGCCATTGAATTTCAGACTCTTGAACATATATTGCTGATTGTTGAGTCTGATACCAATTGCTCCACCAGTGAAAGACTAAATTAGAGTCAGCGATCATCGATCACATTCCAATGTCACAGAGAGGAGAAAGTACTAAATCGCTCAAAATGGTTCCAGATCCACCACCCGAGCTCCCACCATCCATAGTAATACCAACATGTTGGGAGAAGTTTGGCATACTGAAGTCTACATTGTACAATTGGGTAGCCTGCGAAACAGGCCAGTTCAGCGCAACAGCAGAAGTACCGACACCGATAGCAGTGGTGTCGAGCTTGATGTTCTTAATTCCGATGTAGAAATTTGTGGTGGAGCCAAGGAATCGGCTTGAGTCGAAGCCGTCTATAATCGGCCTGGTGCCAAGGTTTGCATCTGCCTTGAGCACCGGCTTGTTAAGCGGGTCTCCGATCATCATAGTGCCGACAAGCATCTTTATGCTGTTTGAGATCTTGTAAGTGCCAGCCGGAACGTAGATAAGAGCCGGTGCAGTTGTCTGCTGGAAATTGCTAGAGCGACTCCAAGCTATTGCGGATGTGAGCTTTCATTAATCTCGATTTTAGAAAAGCCGAGAGGTTTACCATCAATAGCAAATTGAAATGCACCAGAATCATCAGTGACTCCATCACCCTTCGCTCCATAAGTCCTCACATTCCTGTAGACCTGATATGTAGGATCCGCATTGAACGGCGATGCGCCGTTGAGGTTTATTGTCTCTCGCCAAAACTTGGTTGGGTTATTGGGAGTGAGAGTACAAGCGGCTTGAGCGGAAAATCGATTGGCCGCAACATTAGCGGTAGTGTTCGTGTTCGGGATTGGGACAGGAGAGTTCTTCCCAGTGGTGTTTGTGTTCCCGGGAAATGGAACAGTTCTGTGAACAAATGTTAGCTTAGCATCAGTCCAGCAAGTGATTTATAATGGGAATGTAAGATAAAACATACGGGGGTGCTTTAGGGGCGTAATTGAACAGACTATTGAACTCTGCCGTTCCATTCAAGATAGGTTTAACAGCTGAAGTGGGCGCAGGTTCGAGGTACTGTGCGGAAATTGTTCCAAAGAACGCGGCGAAGGGGAAAAGACCTCTCATAATGAGTGACGGTGGAAAGAGGAAAAACAAAGAGATAGAATCACTAAGGTCAAGAACCACAGGTGAGGAATTTCATAGTGACTGGAACGGCCAGATCAAATAGAACATTTTTCAAGTTCCAGAGCGCTCAGTATCTGCATGGTTCTGCAAATGAAGTATCCATAACACTCCTGTTCCCATGCTTACTATTCCACGCCGCGCTCCAACCATACCTTGCAACAAGATAATTTCCACCCCCTAGGAACTCTTTTGATTAGTAGGTTCAACGAGGTATCCAGGCTTCCATAGTCATCTCTCCCTGGGTGAGCGGATGTGTTGAGGCATAATCAGTGTTGGTTGTGGGTAAGCAAGGTGCAGGGGAATGCCGCTTGTTTTCGCCACTCCCGGAATTTGTTGTCACGCACACCAGTAGCTGAACTGTGGGCAAACAAGCATTCCATACAAGGTCGCTCGATTAGCCTGAAACTCATAGAGTGTAACTCGTTAATATTGTCCAGGCACAATACATGTCGATATGACCCGGCCACCCGATCCGGTGCTGACGGGGCAAAATTGCAGTGGTCTGTGGGACAACATCCACCTCACTGGTAACCTCGAGTGGGTCTAGTCAGAAGCTTACTTTCTGGACGAATTGTATGCAGTGCCGAAAGGGAGCCCGTTGCCGGCCAGGGACCCCTTTCGGAAGTTTCGAGCAATCGAATGACCAGTATTGTGGTACAGATCAGGGTCGACAGATCATAGGACACTCTCATAATATTATTAAGATGCTCCAAAACGAGCACCAGCTCTAATTCGGTGGCTCCGCTACGCTGGAACTGCTCATCTTGCCACCGACACAAGGGTAGGAACCCATTAACAGTACCGAACAGGGATGTATTCGGCTGGCTAACCTTAAATAGCTGTTCCGTAACTTCCTACTGGACCCTGGTACCGGTACGTAAAGGGCCCAGTATCACAACCCCATTGCTGACATGACATGACCAGCTCGCCTCCTTAAAATCTTATTATCGGTAGCTAAGCTTTTGGATCACCCGTAACTGCCAGCCTTCCGCAGCCACAGTGGATAACGCTGCTCTAAGCGAGGGTTCTGACTCAATACAGTGCCTGTGATTCGACACAGTGTCAGGTGGTATTCTCCATGCGAAGGCTGACTGTGTCTTTGCGATAGTATAATCAGCATAGGGTGGACACTATCTACAAGGGACAATGCTGAGTTCTTTAACCCTAGAGACTTAATCTCCTCCTCCTCGAATGAGGGATATCCTTCTTCTGCTCTTATTTTTTGCCAAACCCCTTGGGATATATAAGGAAAATACCGCATTGCCTGGTCTTACTCGCCTGCCGCTAGTACTTGTACGTTGAAATAAAGTAGGGCTGAAGCAAAACATTCAATACCCTCAGAAAGAGTCCAAAATAAGCCTAGTTTGAGAGTTAAGTGAAGGCGTTGTATTGCGAATTTGAGACAGATTACAAAGAAAACTCTTATTTCAACCTACAAGTACTGGCGGCAGGTGATAAAAACCAGGTAATGCGGTACCGGACACTTCCCCTGAGAGAGAAGCTCAGCCTCTCCAGGCACCAATAGCCCCTTTAATGATACGGCACCAGTGCCAGCTCCACCTTCAATACCTCCTAAGGCCAGAAAATAGGAAATGAAGGTAGCAGCAGGTGGTTTTTAGAATACTTCATCTGCTGTGACTGATTCCCGAATCCAGATACAAGAAAATAACAAGCAGTCGCGCTTTGACGGGCAGACTAAGGCGTTAACCAGCCTCGGCACAGCCAAGATCCAACTCAGTGACCAGCAGCCCCGCTCAATTATCGTAGAGTCCCGTCCAAAAAGGCGTTAGCCCAGCATTTGCTGCCTCGAAAAGGTAATTCCCACGTTCTATGCAACCCAAGGGCCCCCGGGAGACCCTAGCCTCCACTTTTTCAGTCGATTACCAGCACTCCCAAGCGATTACTCGAATAAATAAAAGTTTAGACCACAAAGCCGCCAGCCCCTTTTCAGCAATACGGGCAATTACCATTGTTGACTAATATGCCTAACCTACAGAAAATAGGCCGGTTCTGGCATCTCGACAATACCGGTATCGCTATCAAAAATGACCCCTCCTCACCTGAGCCTTCCCTTCTCTCATCACCAGACCCCCAATCCCTGTTCTCCTGCAATTTCCCAATTAGACTCTCGAGCCATGGGGTTGCTCCACCCCACACACTCTCCCTGGCAACTACTGGAAACTATTTAATTGAGAAGGGGCCGGCAGTGCTTCCAAATCACGATATGCTCCCCTAAATTTCTTCAGGGGCGTGTTTGGGAGACCGGGCCACAGCAGAGTGGACAAACCACCAAGAAGCCAAATACAGTACTGAGCCTATATTGATTTACTCAATGTTATTAGTATTCAACCCATATGACGTCCTACCATATAACAGCGCAGCTCACAACTAGGGTATCGTATCATAGCCACAAATATATACCCTTCGCATACCCACTAAACCATATTCAACCCCAGGTAACACAGTGAACTTTGCCTAAATCCCTCCCAGAAAAATAAAGAGAAAACATTTGCTTACAAAACCCCCCCTGCAATTACTAACTCCCACAGCCACCATAGTAGCCCGCATTATTAAACAATCTGGACACCCCGTAACCCACAAGTGATCTCGGTTTCCCCGTCTACGAGCTAATAGCCACACCCCAAGGGCGAGAAAACGTGGGCCTTTCGCTGGAAACGCCGAACAGTAACCGTTCTCTATTAGGCGATTGGCTCGTTTGAGCATGCCCCTCGAAAATAGTATATTGCACCCTCGCTACGTACCATCTCTATTACAAGGAATGGATATTTCTCCGGGTAGGATTGCGCCAAGTATCAAACTATGATGCCTCAAAGGAGAACATCTCCAGTACCATAGGGTAGATGGCCAGCGCCGTAGATTGCTGCCGCTAACGCAGGGAGAGAACAAATGGATTTAGCGCCCCGACCCCGGCCCCGAGATGGAGAAAGGCTGCCTAATATTGGTAGTATCATAGAAAAAACAAGAAAGTCTCCACCCCTTTCGGGCAGTTGTTATGGGTAAACCGGCTATTTGAGTCTCTAAATTGGTGGCACCTAGGACAGATATTGCATATCACATTGAAATACTATAAGATTCTGACCTCAGAACCTCGCATTCTCTTCCCTTCTCTACTATTTTCCCTACCTAAAGCCTAAGGCTAGTTTGCAAAATGATGATTCTAGTTTGAGAAATTTGACTTGCCGATTCTGGCCAATAGGGGTGGCACCAGGATAAGATAAGGGTCCTATGGCTCCACAAACCTCATATAATACAATCAAATATCGGAGCAATGGATGGGCCGCGGGGGAGGGATGACACTAGATCACACAAATCTCGGGGTAGTAATGTGAATGGGCTCGGTGAAGACAATTCTGATGGACGAGCCGGCCCTGGTGTGGGGTTCGCTGATTACCGATACACTGATATCACACGTTTATCGTCACCTGAGGAATTAGGAGGGGTGTAAGTGGAGGTTGAATGTGTATATAAAGGACGATGATAGTCGGTCAATCGCTTCCTTCACCAGTCCGGCACTTCTATCCATTTCTTCAGGTTTCAGACGTGCCTGCAAGCTTCAAGACTCCCTCATTTGATATATCTACCCCTCGGGAACTTCTCTGCAATTCGATATGTTGGTCAAGACTGTATGTCTACAATATCCCCTCCATAAAACGCATTCCCTTCACAGAGCACTAACTCCCACTTAGCTCCTCGCCGTAGCCCCCTTGTTGGCTCTCGTAGTCTGTGCCCCAGCATCAGCTCCCCAGGAAACAATAATGTTTCCCCCACCCACCTTCCCGGAGAACAACAACTACACCAAAACCACCGAAGGCGCAAAGCCCAACCAAGGAGCTCACGTCCTCCTCTCCAAATCAGACTCATTCGCGAAGACCTCAGGCCTTAGCGGACCTGGCTCTGTAGTCACCGGGAAAGGGCTAGCATGGTACAGCCCGTCCCTCAACGTAGGGAACGGGGGCTACAAGGACCCAAACTACTACTGGTGCTTCCGCGGCATCAAGGAGAACTTCCCGCCCTTCGGTAACTGGATGAACTTCCACGACATGTTTGAACGGAACCAATTCACAACCATGGTAAAATACGATAGCGGCCCGGAGCAGGGTGCTATCTACAATGCCATCGTGCAGGTCTCCCAGGAGTCCAAGGTCGACGCTAGACTCATCCTCGCCGTCATCATGCAAGAGGTGCCCTTCCCTTCCTCTGCTTCTCGTCCCATACATTGTACTAATAGCCTCAGTCCTCCGGCAATGTCCGCGTCGGATGCACAAACAACGGGGTCCAAAACTGCGGTCTGATGCAAGCCTACGCTGGCTCGGTCTCCTATGACCCAAACAACATGGCGGCCTCCATCCTGCACATGGTCCGCGACGGCACCGAGGGAACGACCCAGGGCCCTGGCTACGTGCAATGGATCAGCCAGAACAGTCAAACCGCGTACGCCGGCGACACCGAGGGTAACCCTTACCAGGCCGCGCGCGGGTACAATTCTGGACAGATCGACTTCTCAGATCTCTCCAACCCTAAGGGTGCTACGGGTTCTTACGTCTCCGATCTGGCAAATAGGCTGCAAGGGTGGAACGGAGCTTCCTATGGCAATCACTATTGGGAGAGCTGCAATTTTCCCAAGAAGAAGTAGTGTTAAGAGGGGGGATAGCTCTGCGATAGAGGGGATGAGTAGAGTAATCGAGTATAGAATTTTGTAATAAGCTTAGTTTACAATGGATATGATACTTTATTTCGTGTTTCACCTCACTTCCTCTCCCTCTTTCCATCGCGATCATGCGACCAATACACGTGCAATACCAGCAGCCAAATTCAAGCTCGGTAAGAACCAATCACAGTAAGAGCCTATCACAGTCAGAGCCCATCACAGTAATCGCTAATCACAAACTCTCACTCGCCCATAAATCCCCTCCCATGGTAACGTGACCAATCCGAACCAGCTGAAGAAAAAGCAACCCCCTCCAAAAAAACAAAATGCCGACACTAGGCACCCCTCCGCCCGTAGCCGCCAGCCGCCAAAACGATAACCCAACCGTAGATTACTGGACCACGCTGACGGCACTGCACAGATCTCGGAGCAAGTAGGTTGTGATTGATCGATTGAAAGGCCCGATTTAAACCCAACCAAGCCCACACAATACTATATCATACATCGCCGGCACCGGCGGCAGCACAGTACAGTATAAGCACCCTCAGGGAGGAAGCCGTACGTTACGACATGTCTCTGGAGGTTGCAACTGGTAATTTGGGATTTAACGTGGAAGGAAGAAAGGAGGGAGGAAGAAAGGTGAGAAATAAAGCATAACCCATCCAGGACGTTTTTGCTATGGCACTGCTTTTCTTTTTCCTTTGGTTTTTCGTCCCTGGAGAAGTGAAAGGTTCGTCCTGCGGTATATTCGCTATTGCGTTAGTGTGGCTGCCGGGGGATGTACCGTAAGGTACTTGAGCATAATACGTGTTTCCAGTCATCCTATGGTTTGATGGTTATGAGAGGAGCCCTCCGGTGCTCTTTGCAAGACCGGGGGAGTTCTAGGTTGGGAGTCTTCTGTCGACGCTGGACTGCGTTGAGGACGAGCGACGGACGAGCGACAAAGCATAGTAATGTTGCCGGTAGCTAGTTAGTTCGACCAGTGGGGATTATAAAAATCTCAGAACCCACTCAAGACTAGCCGCTCAAGACTAGCTCTTTGTACTCGAGCATCACACTTGGGGTGAGATTAAATGTCCGCAAACGACAATCGATAGCAATGAACTCTAACACCGCAGTAATATCTCTAAAGACTAAAAGCGAGAAAAAGAGGTTCTGAGGGGTTGGAGAGACCTGAAATGAAATCTTTAGACAGAACCCAGCAGTTTTCTTATTCACGAGGGGCCTATCGTTATCGGTGTGTTTTGTTTCAGCTCACAGTCATCTAATGTTACCTCAAGTATAATAGAAGAAACTACTCGTAGAGCCCCTGTAACCTTTCGAGATCGGGGCAAAACCGCGAGTCATCGCTGCCATAGTTCACAATCCATAGAAAGGCACAACAGCGGTAAGAATAGTTGTTCTCTATTGTTTTATCCGATTTGCGGAGCTAACACAGGCACCGCGGCGAAAATGATACAAAAGATGCGCATTAATTCCACCACACCCGGGCAGCCATCTTTACAAATTTGTCAAGTAGTCCTCGATTTCTTGAGGGCTCAGTTTCCTGAATCTAGGACCCTGAGCATTGGCAACTCCTTCGTAGCCCAGTAGATGATCCGCTGGTGGCCCAACAATCCCGATCTCGACAGTGTCTCCGGACATCTCGCCCTCGATCTATACCCAGCCAGTCACATCAGATAGCTGCTCACAAAAAGTACTACATGACAGGTATCATAGCAGAAAAAACTCACAGTCTCCTTTAGGGTCAACAGAGCGATGTGAATAGCGTCTTCCAGCTCCAATCCCTCGGCATACCGCTTCTCAAGGAAAGTTTTCGCAGAAGTAGCACTCTTGCCAATGGCAGTCGCCTTCCACGGGAAATAAGAGCCAGATGGATCAACCTAGCGAGAAAATTCCCCCTCTTAGCCTTTCTCCGCACAAGCTCGAGTGATTAACTATATCATACCTGGTATAACGCTGGGCCACCCTTTCCAGTACCCGCTGGCTTATCATCCCACCCAGCCACAAGCAAACTAACACCGAAGGGCCTCACGCCACCACTCTGAGTAGCCTCCTGCATAACCTTGGCAACGTCCTGAACCAGTATTCTTGTAGGTGGGTATTCGTTGTAAATTCTCTTGTAGTCGCTGTGAGAGACCTTTCTAGCCTTGTCCGTGAGAACTCTATAGTCCGGCCCCATACCCGAGTAAATCATTCCGATGTTGGGTGTTATACACGATATCTTCTCAAGGGAAGATGAGTTCATAAGGGGCGTTGAAGACTTCTTTTCGGTTGCAAGAACGACACCATTGGTAGCTGTTTGATTGGAATAGCTGATTAGACAAGAACCGCCAAACAAAATCCAAAGGACGCTAGAAATAACATTATGTGTACCTTTGATTCCGAGACTGGTTACCCCCTGGTTAACTGCGTTGAGCGCATATTCTAGATAAACCCCGCCGAATTAGTTCCTTGGATTGGCCCCCACTACCGTTTTCTACCCCACATCCATCTTAAAATCTCCTCGTCATCTCCAAAATCCATCGTCAACCTCACGACTGCACCAAACCGTGACCTAATCCAAACGGATTTGATAGAGGCTTACCGATCTGAACGAGTTTTCCGCTACACGCATTCACTTGTCAGCAAAGAGCTAAGAACCCCAAGGTATAGTGGGGCTCCGTACCTTGGGGAGAAGGTAGTGAGAGAGAACGAATATCTATCGGCCATAGTTAATGTATATTGGGTATATCAAGTACGGGCTGATAAGGACGAAATCGGAAGAGATAAGTATGGATGGAGGTGATTATGGAGCTTTTGTGGAGTTGGGTGTAGCTTACGAGGTGTGCAGGATGGGTAAACAATTGAATTACCCCACGAAGGGGTTACCCTGCCAAATATGGTCGTTATCACTCGCCTTTGCCACTTTGCGATATCATCCACGAAGAAAGTATGGAAAATGCGACCAAAATCTCCACCAGGTATTTCCTTAAGCTACGAGCTCCAAAATTTTCCCGATATTTATTGTTAATCAAACCCCATCATCTCTAGCATCAGTCTCCCAGCCCTTCCCAAAATTAGACATCCTTCACTCCTCCAGCTTGCACGAGACGAACTTGCTGCAGCTTAAAGTTAATGCAGAAAACCCCAAAACCGCACCCAAGCCCCCCCACAATCCCCATGCTACCAACAAATACTCCCTACCTAGCACAAGGCCGCATCAACGGTCATACCACCCTAACGAAATCCCCATCTCGGCCCCAGCAGTCTTTAAAAATGCTGCAACGCCTTCTCCCAAATGTGCCCCCGACCCTCTCTCACTCCTCGTAAACTTGCATACCTGAAAAACCTCCTCCAGCTCATTTCCCAACCCTTCAAACTTTCCATACGGGCAAGTACTCAAATCGGCCCCCTCTCTACAAGCGAGTACCAAAACAGAGTACCTATAAAACGCCCGATCAACCCGGAAAATTTCATTCTTACTCAATTGACAGGAAGAAAAATTGATGGCCAAATCACGGCCACAGCGCTCTTTATACTCCAGACAGTTCTCAACAAATTCTCTGCGCCAGAGGTCGACCAAGTCTTGGTTCCGGTGCAGCTGGGTCATTTCGGAGACCCCAATCTCAGAGCCTCCGTCCATAATCCCACCAGCGTCAGGTCCAAGAGCCAGACTTGGGATTTCCCTTCCTAGAGAAGCTTGTTTCTTGAGGAGCATTAATGCATCGTCGAACAGTGCCCCAAAACGATTTCTGCAAATTGCCTCGCATATTTCGAATTTGTTGGATGCCCAGACTGTATAGCTCTCCTTGTTCCTACCCACCATGCCGCTAAGGGAGGAGTGGTCTGAAAGGGCTTTCATTCGAGATAGTATGTACGCTGAAGTCATGGCTTTGGTCTTAGTTGGAGTTGTAGCAGTTAGTTGTAGCGGTTGGGACAGGTATAACAACTATCATACGAACTTATAAACTATCAGCAAGGCATTTTGAAGGGCACCAAACTGTCTCGAGGTTCTTTCAAGATTCAACCGGCCAAAGGACCAGAATTGCAAGACCTCGTACCTCAATTAACCCCACTTGAAAGCCATATACATGTCAATAACATGTAATCGGAAAGGGCATAGTCTCTTATCATAGAAGCCAAACATCCTACCTCTCCCGAGTTAGAGTCTGAGTTAAGCTCCACCAGCAAGCTAAGGGACACAACCACAAGTTCGTCAACTAGGAGCTATGCTGCGCTGAACAGAACTTGAAAAATTAAGCTCACCAAGCCCTCCCTACGTCCAGGTAAGTCGGAGGTTGTTCACTAGCAAGAATTAATTACAACTATTCAAACCTTCATTTATAGCGCTCCTCCTTTTCTACCAGGGAAATATTTGTTCTTCTACTCAGTGTCGAGTATCAGGAGCCTTCTCGTTTCTTAGAAAAGTTCATGAACAAACGATGCCGGATTGAGTAATAAGAGGCTTGCTTCTCAAGACGCCGAGACTCCCTTTCCATGGAACATGTTGTCTGGTCTTAACAGTATCGTTCCGAGACAGCGTTCTCCTGTGAAGTTCATCCAGTAACCAAGCATAGCCCTCGCCAAGCGGGCAAGGCTTGTGATTGATGAAATAGAGTCAATAGAGTCACGATTTAATGCGATAATCTTGACCATCGACGAGCAATAAGACCACTCCCGAATGGTTAATTAAGGAGTATCACCGTGCTCAGAAAATCTTGAAGAATGGTAGTAGGCCCAAACTATGGTAAGTGCTCAGTTGGAGAAAGTCAACCACTATGATAACATTGTAGTGTGCCTACAGCAACTCACACTAAACATTGCCAGTATTGTAAACATTGGCTGCCAAGCGCCAAGCCCCAGTGCACTGAGCCCTAACCCATCCTACTAACTAAACGGTTTCTTTTTTCCTCACGATCCGCTCCATCCTTTCATCATCCTCCCCCTCAGGACACTCTTCTCTTATCATCAAACTACTCAAACACAATTACCATAACTACACCCCTCACTTATCCGTAAGTTACTATCCTCTTTCCATCTCCAACACCCCTCTTCCCTACATCCAATACCAGCGCGCCCCATAAAAATTAAAAAAAAGGCAAATCAACCACATGATGAGTAGTTTTATAACTCCCAAGCAAAAATAGGAAGAGCCGTATGAGTCCCCCTCACAAATAAACGCTCCCGAGTACTCCGTTTGCGAGGAAAGGGTGGCAGTGCTGAGGACTGTGCTTAGACCATTGGGTTCTGATATCTCCTTCAATTATTTTCATGCCATGCTGTGTGTTTTTGAAACGTTTGCTTTATGGGGGAACTGGGGGCTGACTTGAGTTTGGGATTCAGAAACTTCCGGGATTTGTTTTGCGTACCCATGTACCGACACCGTATGCGCAGTTCCATTGGATCCGCGAAGGCGGAAAGTCAGATATAATGTGAAACGCATCGCGTATCCACGTGGCTTGCACGACGAACTTCCCGCTCTGGCGTGGATCTTTGATCGGTGATGCTAAGGTATTCTAAAACCCTCAACGATTTATGGTCTGCTGTTGCGCCAACACAATTCTTGGACCATCGTACCGCCTTCGAACTTGATGGGTGATGTAAGTGATAAGGTATAAAAAGGATTTAGAAATTGAAGCACGGTACGCTGGAACAGTGTGCTAGTAGCCAAGGTTCCAGGTCCCTCAAGCTGGCGGGCCAGGCAAGCTTTGCTGAAGTGGGCCAAATCACCCTCACTAACACAGAAGCCCACCCTCTTCCGCGGAAAGCCACAACTATCATCACTTACAAACCACACTACGGCACGCTTTTTAAAGGCTTGGGCAATTGGCAATCTGATCGGGCCTATTAGTGTCACTACGCTTTGGCCTTGCCGCATGGTACTCCACATGTTCCAGTCGCACACAAACACTTACCCTGCGGCACATCCGATCTGTGCCTATTTTTCCCGCAATACTCACGAACCTTAATCGCATTGATGGGCAGAGAACAGAAATATATATAGAAAACAGCAACTCATATTCCCAATCTAATGCAATCCACAACCAAGTACCAAAACAGAGAAATGAGCGCACGTAGGGAAAAGGTAAAGGAAACGTAGCAAAATTCAATGTCATTCCCAAACGCCCACATTCTCACCCCCCGACCTGTACGGTAGCTGACCTCCCTTACCCGCCCACCTATCGATCCACTCACTCAATAGACCATCCCCCACAATTACACTACTAAAATTAACCCAACCACTACCACCACAGCGAACCCACATCATCATTCAATTTCGTATACCATACCATATGCCGCACTCGCAAACCGCAAACTCTCAACAAAAGAAAACTAAACTCCCTAAAGGACGATTTCTGAGTCAGCCCCGAAGAGCACCCAAGCTAGAGAAAGGTTATAAAAAATTTTAACCTATAAACCAGATATTATGGTGCCTATCGTAAGGTCTTGAATTTTTTTTCTTTCCATTTTTTCCTTCTTTCTCTTCCCCCTCACCCTTCAAGATGCATAGACAGACAAGACAGAGACAAGAAAATATAAAGCAAGTTTTAGTTTTAGTAAAGACGAGAAGAGAAGGTGGAGGGTAAAAAAAGAGCCTAGATATGCTAGTAATGAGACAAGAAACGAAACGACAACGAATAAAAAAAAAAAAAAAAAAAGACAGGAGCAAGCTTTTGCCGTCGTTTTCCCATCCTTCCTTCGATCCTTCCTCCCATCCTTCCATCCATAACTCCCCTTTTTGTCGCGCCATTGCAGAAAGAGAGAAAAAAAGCCTAGCAAATAATGCTGTTTGCTCGTGACAAAGCTCCAGAGTCCAAAATATACTTAAAAAAGCAAATGAAAACACCCCGACATGAAAAATAAAAATGCAGAAAAAAGGAAATGAAAAAGCTATTAATAACTCAGTCACAGACTACCTTGTGAAACCGCCTTGGCCAGGCTGTTGACCGTATTGTGGTTGTTCGTAGGGCTGACGACCGTAATACTGTTGTTGTTGATACTGTTGTGACTGTTGCGGCTGCTGGAAGTATCCATGTCCTGCCTGCTGCTGCTGCAGGGGAAGGTAGGGTGTCCCACCGTATTGTGTAAGTCCGGGACTCTGACTTCCCATGCCCCTAGGGGAAGGTGTAATTTGTGAGCGTTGTCCAGGCTGTTGTTGCTGCTGCTTTTGCTGCTGTCTCTGAGCAATGGCTTGCTGGACGGTGGGACTATTGAAGCTACCACCTTGTGTCCACGATTCTCTCATTTTGCGCTTCTCTAGCTCTCTAGCCTCGATTGCCCCCAGAAGTCCCGCTCGGTGAGGCGGCTGCTTCTGTTTCGCATTGTCAATATGTAACAATGTTGAACCCGTTTGCTTTGCAACATATTCCTGCTCTCGCGCAGAGAGGTGGTTTGAGATGTCCACAGTGCCGGGGACTAATCCATTTGCAGCAAATACCGCCTCCCCGCCACGAGAAGCGGGCCGAGGAAGATGTTCAGCGGAAGGGTTGCGGCCGCTTGTTGGTGAAGTACCCGAAGTTTTCCGCTGATGGACATATCTACTTCTCGATTGTTGTTGGGCGGCAGCGGCTGCTGCTTTTTCGGCAACATATTGTTCTGCACTCTCCTTCCGGTCTGGACTTCGCCCGCCCCCAATTTGAGCCATTCCAGGCTGCCATATTACGCTCTTGCGCTTTGACTCCCCACTCTCTGACCCATGCGACCCCGCCCCCCCGTGCGCGGAACTGGGGGACGGTCGATTCAAAGACCCCTGCCCCCCGTCACTACCACCCGAGGATCCTGAAGACCCACGATTCTGGCCCCAAAGGTCCCCATTAAGGCCCATCGACTGGCGTCGAGGATCACCACCTATTAAAGTCCCATGGAGAGAATGGGGGAATTGCTCATCCCGATCTATAATCTGTGCATTTCCCCGGTTGACACCCTTAGATTCGGCGGAGAGAGTACGCCCGTGATTGATTGTCATCCCGAAGTCAACCTTAGGTATATCGGAGGAATCTTTAATCTGGTCAGAGGTGCTAGGGCGATAACGGGCATCTCCAACCACAACCTCTGCCTCCGGCATCGCCTTCCCAACTACCTTCATGACTCCAGCCCTTGGCATGTTAGCGTCACGCTTTGGTAGTTCCTCGCGTGTAGTGTGAATACTAGAATAATCCGGCTCATCATCGTCATCCTCATATTCACTTCCGCTATCAGTAAGCATTCGCTGCATCCGTTGGGCCCGTTTTCGGTCAAAGGTATCTTCTTCACCCGTCCCATGGTCCGTTCCGATCTTACTCAAGGCTTCATCACTTATCATGTGCTGCGCAAGACTTGCTATATCTGCGCTAGTGGGGGAATCGTCGGCGGCCTCAGAAAGCTGCTCCGGTGCGGGTCTTCTGCTGACATTTGTCTGGATCTCTGGGACTGCCGGACGGTTAATTTGTTTGAACGGGACTTTTGCAGGGATTGGTGGCGACGGCAGGGGATCCGAACCTGCCGTTATTTCACGCCCGCTAGTAAGCTGGATAGGCGTCGGCACATCTGTGTCTTGCCATGAAAACCTCGGAGGCTTAGCCTCCCCTATCTTAAGGCTTTCGACCCTACTAAGAGGAGGAGGTTTCATGGATTGTACAGATTCAGCAGGATGTGGTGGCGGTGGTGGCCTGTTAGCATAGCCTTCTTCATAGGCTTCTTTTCGGTCATTGGTTGGTGGTGGGCCAGCAAGCAGAACCTGTGAATACTGCGGAGCAAATCCTGGGGGAGGCTCGATTGGAGATTGGTATGGAAGGTAACTCTGAGCTGTGATCTGGGACTGCTGACTTGGCAAAAGAGGGGGTGGGGGAGGGGGATACATTGCACTTATTTGTTTCGAGGTTGGGGCAGATCCATTTGGTATCAAGGATGGGGGGAACGTTGGCGGCGATGAAACCGGGTTTGCTCCAGTATCATTACCGCCCCTTAGTGGCATCCCATCAAACAAGTTACTCTCAGTGGACAGTCTAGGCTCCTGATCCTGATGAACACCCAGTCCCACCTGTAAGCCATGTGGCAGCGCTTGCGACCTCATCTGTGGTAACATGTGTGGAGGCTTTGAGCTTGGGGGATGAGCCATTACGGGAGTAGCGGGTACTAAGTCTGGCGACGGCTGGCTAGTTTGCTGCTGAAGTCGACGAGCAGCAGGATCGATAGCACCCTGGAATAAACTATCATCGGAGGAGGAATCACTTCTCCCAGTAGGCAGTGCTTGGTCGTAGGCTTCTTGTCTCTCAGCCATGGAACCTAAAGACGGAGGGCCTCGCTGTTGCCTCTGGTATTCCAAATAACCCGTGGATTCGGAAGTAGAGCGCTGATGATAAACTGCGGACGTCAAGGGAGGAGTACCCGCGGGGACATGCTGGGGAGGAATCTGCGATGCGGGCACAGGCAACGAAGACAGTGATCTTGAAGAGTCATCTTGAAATGTCACGCCCGGGAATCTCTGTCCAGCCGGAAGACTAGTTCTTGGTCTTGCACGAGCCGTTCCACTCTTTATCTTCGCCGCCGTCAACTCCTTCAACTTCAGTCTCCACTCTGATTCCGAATTGATCGATCCACCTTCAGCTACGATTAGTCCCATAACATCCTCACCTTGTAAATACCCGTACTGTCGCTCCCTTGGCATAGCAAACATTAACCCCTTAGGATCATCAACGCCTGCGATAAGCCTCCCCGGACGCCCGTATAGAGCAAAGACGTCGAATGTGGGAAAGAGCCAGCGGAGCATTATCTCGAACCCACTGACAGCCGGATGGGATTCAGGCATTACAAAGACGAACCCCTCACTAGTTGTTGGATTATCTGAATTTATTGTAATTTTTCCCTCAATCTTAACCAAAGTGGACTGCTCAATAAGCGGTTTTGACTGCGGGTAAATTGCATAGGCCGTGAAAGCGTCTGTAATCGTTGCTATTGGCTGTGATTTTTTGCTCTTCTTGTTCTCGTAGAACTTGATATCCCCTTTGAGAAACGGAACGGCATTGTAAGCAGACTTATTTGCCTTTTTCAGGGCGGCTTTTTGCTTTTTGAAGGCTTTCTCGTCGGGCGGTGTTATAACGGCCCAGCACCTCCTCCAAGGGGTTCCCGCCCCGAACCGAACCCGGGCCCAATCCTCATACTTGAACCTGGTCCTCTCCATTATCGTATTAATACTATTTAATGACTTGCCCTTCCCCGCGATCAAAGCTCCTGTGTAAGCTTCCTGTAGGCAGGAGTGCTCAAACATGCACAGCCTAATCCCAGCCGTCCATTGTGTAAGGGAGTGATGTGAATTGAAATGGAAGAGGTATCGATTTCGACCAGCCGTAGAAATACTGAGGACGTTCGTGAGAGGAGGCACATCCGGCAACCTTGTCGGCAAAGTGTCAATCTATTAGGCGGAAAATAGCCGAATCAGCAATAGTTCATAACTAAAAGAAATTAGGGGATCTACCATCTTGATTGAAGCATCGGTAAGATTGAGGTATGTCGGCACAACTTCGCCATCCTGACCCGCGGCATCGAGCTGAGTAGCGTCCCATAGCGATAGCACAGTTCCTACAAGTTGAGCAAAACACTCAACCCACGATCTGTCCTGACTCGGTTTACCATCTAATCAAGGGCCACACGAGGAATTAGTATACAATCCACCCTTATTTTTTCCACCTAAGCGACAAGCAGCAAGGCACTGTATGTACCTGGATTCAGATCATTCAACTTCAAAAAATACCCCTCGGTATAAATCTTTTTAGAATGACTGTTCAAGAAGGTGAATACGGGCTGCAGTTCGGGTAATGTGTCTTGCTCAACTTCGAGAAGCGGCGGTTGGTAAGGCTGAACGATACTCATCGGTCTAGAGCTTGGCCTCGAACTTCTTGAGGGCGGCGGTTGTGGAGAATCCCGAGATGGGCTGGCGATGTGAGCTTCAGATATAGAAGTAAAGGTGTCACGTCTTATCTTTGAGCCCTCTTTCTCGGTCGGTGATTTTGACGAGAGGAGGTTCCCAAAGGACGCGGACCAAGCTGCGATTGCACGGCGGCTATTGTCAGCAAGACCATTTTTGGATGTTGTTGGGGTTTTCTGGAGTGGCTTACATCTGGTGCGAGCCATCTTAAACTCTACAACAAAGGCGTTTGCAGGAAAAACACAGAGATATATATATTCAGACACACACGTACGTCCTCACACACGCCCGCCCAAACCGATCCGTAAGCACAAACAGTTTACCCTTCTCAGAGAAGTTAAAGGTGAGTGTACTGTAAAAGTTTCGAGTGAGAAGCGAGTGGAATGAAGACGCCAGTCTTCTGCAGTAGCGAGAGGAATGCCGGGTACGATAATTATGAGTGAAGGGAACAGAAGCACGTAAACTGAAACACAACAGAGAAAAATAGGAGATGGATGAGGAATAGGAAACGAAGGGTAGTGCAAGGCTGAGAGAGGTGAGGTAGAATACTAAAATGAAGAAAAAGAGAAAGGAAGTAGGAGAAGAAGACGAGAAAGAAGGCGAGAAGCAAGCAAGACAGCAAACGAAGGACTCCCCTACCCAAGGGAATGGCGGTTGGGGGGAGTGGCTTGATGATGATGAAACGAACAGGTCGAGCAGGATGGATAGTGATGGCCAATCGGAGCGTTGGACTCAGATGCAAGAAAACGGGTGGTTTTCTTTCTTCATTTTTTTTTTTTTTTTCACCTTTTCTATTTTCCCTCTCTCAGGCCAAAGGCCTCCCTACACCGCAAGCTCTGTTCCTTACCTACCCAGCCCATTTCCTTCTATGTATTGGGAGGGCTTGACAGAGAAGAATTCTCTACGTATTGAGCCGTGGAATCCCGAGTGCACAGTGCCCAGTTGTGAGAGTATGATATTATGATACCTATCGTGCTATAGACTGAATATGCTACTCACACCATACAGTACAGTAACTTACACCACTCCTAGTTCATGCCTAACAATGCACACCTCTGTCCAACTTACTCCGCTTAAGGCAACAGGCATTTCCGTGCCAGCCATCATACTTGTAAACTCATCCCAGCTATTACATGTACCCTTTTAAACTTGAGTTTCCTTCCTTCCTTACTCTAACCAGGTATCATATCCTATCATGTCAACTCACTCTGCACCACTTATGATATTGTCACCTTGCTCTCCTTCCCCTTGCTCCCTGCCGTCTCATCCCCACTCACTGCTCTAGTGGGGGTCTCTAAGTACTCGTATATGCCCTCCTCCAAGCATATTAGTCCACACACTCCACACTCAATCCTGTTCATGCCAAGCTGATAGACAGCAAGAATCTGTGTGAAATATCTCCCCTCACGGCCCCAATTCGCCAAAACCACAAATATCAAGACTGCCAGCCCCTTCTTTGCATTAACAGCCCCCCTAGATCGGGTTCCAGGGAGCCTAAAGAGCCATGCAATCCACATCAACTAGCCACAGTCGTCGAAAATCAAACCCCATTCCCTAGGTCAGAACGACATTTGACGCAGGTCGTTCTATTTCTGGCATCTCTCTCTCCCGCTTGCGCCTTCCCGAGACAAGTTATGTCATCATTAATCCCCGCGAAAATCTCCGGCCACTCTTTCCTTGCCTCCTCTGCCGGTGCCGTATGCTGCCATTTGGAGAGAAAAAAACAAAAAAAACGAAACGACGGAAGCTTTCTTTACTTTCAACCTTGCCCTTCGATAATCCAACGAGACGGCCAGCTCACGATGGGTTGTTTATTGAGGTGATCAGGCAATGGATGAAGAGGTGAGTAATGAGAATGTGTTTGATTTGTAAACCGGCGAGGAAGAAGAGGCAGCCTTTCTTCTTTAACGAGATACCCGGGACGGATAAAAAGTGAGTACAAGTACACATCCTCATGCTGAGAGGGAACGACTGTTGCTTCTCGGTCCGCTCGCTTCCGAGATCTCACTTTTTTCTCATCAGAAGCGAGTAAGTTAACACCCATAACCTGGCGTCCAACCATCATCTTCAGGGGGAGCATGCTGTCCCATCCGGATATGGCTTCTACAAAATCAATTGATCAAAAGCGTAACCCTACACAGCCGGGGCCTTAATACCATGCCGGTACCGGTACCCATCCTTTAAAGCACAGTACCCCCAGCCGTTTTTACAGATTAACATAGGTACAGACTATTGTAAATATAGTTCTCCCAAGAAACCAGCGCTTTCGCTGCCCTGCAAGAATCAGACACTGGTACAGTACCGTACTACGCTCTCATCGAACCCAGCAGCAACAGAAGTTACGGAGATGCCCGTCTGACCCCAAATCTGTTGTACGAGTATATAACAGCAGGCACAGCTGCTGGAGTAACTTACTACACGGTGTTGGCTTAGAAGCACTGCTCTCAGCTTGTCCAAACTCGCGAAGAATGAACCGCCAGCCTCTCTTATCCGACTCTATTGAAAAGTCTCCTGAGTGCAGCCAATATTGGTTGGGCTCCTTGCTGTGGTGGAACACAGCGAATATCCTATTTCGGCATCGGGGCTTACTGTTTTCAATGGCTGATCGCTGGATGGACTCGCTCCAAGCCAGTTAAGCGGACTTGACTGAGCTGGACTATTATTCTGGCATGGCCACTCGCAGTGCCTGGACGATTTATTGATTGGGTTGGAGTGCAGAATAGAATTGCACTTTTGATCCGGGGCTGTGGGTGGAGTGAACAAAGTGGGGCAGAGCAATCATAGCATCCTAAATTAAATACTGTACCGTCAGATATCCTGGAATCCGCTATCAGATTATCAGCGGATATCACGTAGGATTGCAAATACTACCTCTTAGCCTCTCAGCGCCCAAGAAATCGGTAGAATAAGTCTCATTAAATTTTTGAAGTGGTGGTAATTTATTTCCAGTTAAGGAAGGATACTTTCCAGACCTCGTGGCCTTCTTAGCCAGATTTCCTAATAGGGGGCAGCAGCACACGACGCACGTAGACAGAGCGCAAGAAACTTTGGAGGGTGAGTGCGTAAGCGTCCCCCCAAAATGGATTTTGAGCAGTTTTATAAACTCTCAGAGCCTCTCGGCTGGGGCCAACAACTGATTGAAAACCCCGCCGCGAGGCCGTTTACCCGCTCTCCTTCTCAAGATTCTTGCTCCATACCGGTAGTTAATGAGATCCAACACCTCCATAGGGCTTAGGCTATAACCGTGTCGAGAGAGATACAAAACTAGCTGAAGCAGATAGACTATCATACCGGCAGTTATGATCGAGGTTGTTTTAGCCAAACCCCACTTTTCATATGTATTATGTGTTATATTATGTAGGCAGAATGGATTACTTGTATAGGTACTGTACGGTACACATGAATGTTGATTTCAAGTGCCCAGTATCATACATAACAGAAACACACCTCGTTGTCCTGGGGTGTTTTCGGATCGGATGGAAATTTAAGAGTCTCCAACCCCTTCTCACATGGGAGATTGTCGCCCTATTCTAGCCTAAAGCCTAACATCGCAGCTGTTCAAACACGGTTCAAAGGCATGGTTGGTACCGCAAGCTGTTCACCTGGCAGGAACGTGCAGTACGTCAAATGTTTCTCCCCTTCCTTGTCCTCCTCCCACTGATAGTTATCCCCCTTGCTACTAGTAGTAGAGTCCTTAGCATATGCTAGCTCTGTATTCTAGTTCACTCCTTACCAGTGGATATTTCGGACAAGGAGAGAAGCTAGCTGAGGAAGAATCAGTAACAGGAGATGAGAATCATACGGTAAAAACTCCTGCGATTCGCCATCTCCGTCAACCCTGCAGGAAAGGCTCAGTCTAACAAGTTAATAAGATTACATACCAGTTAATGAGATCCAACATGTCCTCAAGGCTACTTATTGCCCCATGACAGGAAAGCGCCAACCCTTTGCTAGGCAGGCCGTTTGTCTCCGAACCCGGAGGTTAGAGGCGCCCCGGAGATAGTAAGTTGTAAGAACTTTTACGGCATTGACCGTTTGTTGGTATTTATTTTGAGCTTATTCATCATGTTCTTTTATTTGCTACTCCACCCCTCATTAATTTTAATAGACCTTATGGAATAGTTTTTAGCTATGCCTACTCGATCGTCATTCAATTCTTTTTTTTTTTTTCCCTTCAAAGAAGGTCTTGTCCACTATTTTATCCACTCGGACATTTTGTTATTCCGGACACCGGTAGCTTCTCTGAGGATTTGAACCATTGGTAGGGGATAGCGGGGGGATGCGGCTGTGCAATAGATTTCACGGCATCGCGCCGGCACTAGAACGCCGGCGCCCACGCCAAAGTTGGCCATGGCACACAAGTACCGTGCCGGTAGGATGCCGTCCTGCAACCAACCCCCCTTCTTTCTCTCGTTCTTTATTTGGGCAAGCGGGAACCTAAAATAATGCGATGTCTCTGCTTACCCTAAGGAGCGCTACAGCAATGCAGTTGTTCTTATGTTATAAGTTGCTGACTGTTTTTCAAAGCTTTTGGAATGACTCGTCTAGGACGACCAGCTATGCGTTTGTACTCGTACAGGACACAGTGCTCGTATAATACGATGCCGGCATTAGCACCGTATGGCAGTCTCCTCTCAGGGTCTCGCGACGTCTCTGCGTCCTGTCATCTCTACGTATCACCTTGATGTCGTGGTGGTGTGGCTTGACAATATGCAGGTATCTTCATCAGTTCGGGGCTGCCGCTCGGGCTTATCCCCCAGCCTTATTTTGTCTGTGCCTTAATTGGCGGAGGAAACCTTATTTATTTAAGCTTATCGTCACCACAGACTTACCGCCATTTTTGAATATGGCGCAGAATTACCGGTGATTGACTTTTTTTTTGGGGGGCGGGAGGGGCTCGATAGCATGGCACCCCTACCGTACGTACAAAGTTTTCCTACGACGCAAGCCGCCGGCGTAGCGAGCATTCACCATTTAGTCTATTGGCTCGGCTTTCTGGGTTGTGTGGTTTAAAGCTGTGGCTCAAAGTATTTTGCAAGCTAGTGCTCCGCTGCTGTGGTTCTTTGATTTTATGTATGATGTCATTTGATGCTGCCATACATCAGGGCACGAAGCTCCGGCACTATCCTGAACGATTTGAACCAACGCCCCTACAGCAAACCGAGTTATCATACATACCTTACAGTACGAATGTCATTCAAACCTCCCCGGACCGCCAATTCCGCGTGAAGAAACCACAATATCATACCGAACCAAAAAAAAA
>Ga0307507_10002198_pt1 | contig 41740 bp, 59 predicted proteins | sample 7_EM_MG_FD_207223 | JGI IMG/M metagenome (GOLD analysis project Ga0307507, IMG submission 207223) | Populus trichocarpa ectomycorrhiza microbial communities from riparian zone in the Pacific Northwest, United States - 7_EM | ecosystem: Host-associated > Plants > Roots > Unclassified | place... | reverse complement strand
TGTGGGCAATAAGGGAGGGCAGAAAAAACAACCCAGACCCGCTAACACATTGCTCACAAAATAGATAAGCCTAGGCGTTACCCCAACCGCCTACGGAACACGCTGGTATCTAACGCTCTTTAACTACTCGATGCCCTTCGCGGCCCAGCTCCGAGTCTGGGACGTCTTCATGCTCCTAGGCGATCCGGACCCAGCCTCCAGCGCCATCGCCCCCGCCTTTAGTGGAGGTCTAGATGTCCTGCATGCAACCAGCACCGCACTGATCGACGGGATGAAGGAGATCCTACTCAAGAGCGACTTTGAGGGCTCCATGAAGGTGCTGACTAGTTGGATTCCGGTAAAGGATGAGGAGCTGCTGATGAAGGTGGTTAAGGGGGAGTGGAAGGGGAGGAGAAAGAGGAGGGCTAAAGGCGGTGGGGGAGGAGAGGGGTTGGGAGGTGCGAGCCCGGCGTTGCAGTCGTAGTAAGAGGGTGGCGATGGGATGTAAGGAGAGAGATAGGAAGAGGGGGGGGAGCGGGGAAGGAGGGAGAGAGAGGGAAGCGAATTCCCGTCGAGTCTGGTATTGTGGCTATGAGTACTTCTGTCTTGATCTGTGCGTCGCCCACCTGGGCCGGCCTTGGCCCACTTCCTTTCACCCACTCACACTCCGCAGCCTGCCTGTCTGCGCATGGATACTCGAGTAGGTGGATGGATACACAATGCACAATCAATCGGCAACACACCCACAACCCTGCCATTCATACATCCACCATCCATGGGAAAGCAGCAGCAGTCCCAAAGTTTGCATTATAATGCGAAGGCGCCCGACCCCTCTTTTTGGAAAAACGACCACCATCACTCCAGTTTGCTCTGCCTCTATCTGCAAGTTGTCTCCCCTTCTTTCCATATTTGTCCCGTTTTTTCTCACTCTCTTGCCTTACTCCCTAATTCGCAACCACCAATCAATATATTTGTTGGCTCTTATAGCGACACATGGCCTTTTTTTCTTTCTACCCTTTCCTTTCTTACTTGCTTGCTTACTATCATTATTTTCTTATTCCATTTGCAGTCCTTCGTTCCCTTCCTTCCTTCCTTCGTATTCATTGGAAATGGAGGGGTGGAAAAGCAGTAGACCGTGTGGGGTTTTTTCACCTGCTGTTTTACTTTTTTTTCTTCTTTTCTTTTCTCTTTTACTTTTTTCTACATGACTGCTATGACTACAGTATTGCTCTCTATCATATCATATCATATCAGAATGAATGAGTGAATGAATGGAATGGTTTTTTGTTCGGCAAAAATAGGTGAGTTGTGGGTGGTTGTTATTTAACTTTTTTTTTTTTTTTTCTTTGCCTTTTTTTTCTTTCTCTTCGCTCCGAGCTTTGTCCAACTTGACTTGACTTGTTTTAGCTGGCGAGATTGGACGGGGTGTGCTTAGTATGGTATGGTATTATATTTACCATGTACTATGCTTCCTCGCCTTTGCACCATAATATTATTCTCTGCTATTTATTTATTTTCCTTTTTTTTTTGCTTCATGGTTATCTTGTTCGTGTTTTGTCTGCTATGGTATGCCCAATTGGGAAATATCCTTCCCTTTTCCTTTCTTACTTTCCTCCTAACTCGGGTTTGGTGATGGGCGTTTTTATTTATTTTATTTTTATTTTTGTTTCCATCTTTCTTCTCCCTCATGCTGAGTGAGTGATAACACACACGAGCTTACCTTTTTTTTTTTCCTTCTCATTTCCAACTCTAGAATAATCACCTTAACTCCCTTTTAATGCGAATTTAAAGTTTTTTTTTTTTTCCCCACCTCACTTCGCCTATTCGTTGATTCACACATTATCACCCAACAATCAGTTGATAGTCTAACCAGTAATCCCCCATCACACACCTGACAAAAACCCTATCGGAGTGGCGTAAAGTGAAGTAAAGTGTGGCGTAGGCAAGAAAAAAAAGGAAAAGGGAAACAGGGAAAAAAGGAAAAAAGAGAAAAAGAAAAATAGCTTGTTCTCAAGTAGATCCCGAAACTTGACACCTCATCCTCTAAATTCTTCCCCCTTCCCCCGGCCGCTAAATCCCCAGGATGATCCATGCTTGTCAAATTGCGGCTGACATACTGGTATCAGACTCGGACTGGGCACACCGGGAAGCGAGTTTGTGGAGAGGGGGAAAAAAGAAAAGAAAAAAAGAAGAAAAAAGGAAAAAGGAAAAAGGAAAAGAGGTAGCATTGTGGCGATGTACTCGAGTACTCGAGTACCGTGACCAAACCAGACCAAAGCAGGCCAGACCAGTCCAGTCCAGTCTTTATTATCATCCAAACGGATAAAAAGCCAATCTCATCTGCTCCGCTAATCTGCGGTACTCGTAGTCGACACAACGTCATACGCTGGGACTTTTTTGTTTTTGAATTTATGCGAGGTAAGTTTGGGCAGACATGTGCTGTGGTGTGCCGTGATATTAACTATGATAATGTAGCTACGAGCACTGGTACTAGTACAGTGTTCGTGCGACATCGGTAGGGTACGATAATGGATGATGTAAGTGAATTCGGCTCATAGAGTTTTCGACTCGTAGAGTTTTGTATTATGAGTCGGAGGGTTCTCGGCCTGGGGGGGAAATTTTTAGACTTCTTCTGCTTGCTGCATGACACTGTGTTTGTTGACATTCATGTCCTTGTACAGCACTTGCGCGGGGCCGTGGGGTTCTGATTTTATGTACCGTATAGCGCTCGCTTGCTTTCTCGTATGCCGCGGTATGGGATGCGGAAGATCATGAGCGGCTAGCATAAATATTATTGGTTGTTGTTGAAGGAGGGTTGGATCTCATCGCGGGTGTGAAGATAGTGGTAGGATCATACTGTAGGACTGGCTACACGACGAAATGAGGAATTTCGTTTTCATGGGTAAAAGTGCCCGCTAGAAAATCAGTGATCAGCTAACCGAGGTTAATCTGAAAAGTAATCCCTGCCTTGTACGAAAATATCCCCCGGGGTCTTGTACTCGAGTAGGTTGATATCGGGGCAGTTTTGCATTCGGGCGGAAATAATTTGGTACGGCACACTGGCCCTATCACTTCTCTGCTGTAGCTCTGTGTTTTGGGGGTGTTGATGCCGGTTCCGCTCTGTTAGTTATCTCGAGTGAATTTGCCACCCGAAAATCCTCTGGCACATGTCCGAGAATGGGGGTTGCAAGGAAATTTCGATTCCTGCGGTTATGGATAGGGACTTACTTGATGAGGAGTTCCCAAAAGCCGCGTAGACAATTTCCGGAGATAATCGAATCGAAGCTATCTACAGTGTTTTGAATTTTAAAATATTTTTAGGTGTTTGGTGGCTGTTCAGAATACCACTATTATTATTATCACCCTGGTGGGAAGTGGCGTTGCCCCACTATTTTCTTCACTGGTAGACCCTGTCACGGGGGTATGGATATGATACGCACACCTCCCTTTCACGTCCAATGAAAGGTAAGAAACGAACGTTACCGTGCCGACCGGGAGAGAAAGTTTCGTGCGCGCTATATAGATATACAGATACTCGTAATGTCCTGACGTTTGTGAACACGACCACTATTGCATGATGCCAAGATCCAGGCAAAAAAGCTGAATTTTGGCGGTATGCAATAGCAGTTGTGTTCACAAACGTCAGGACATTACGAGTACTCGAGTACAGCGCCGATATCGGTGCACTTGAATGGTGTGGGACTCGAAATTTGATGGGTGGTGTCTTCGAAATAAGCACCGACATCAAGGAACGTTGTTCCCACCTAGGAAGAAGTTGATGGGAGTGTGTGATTTGCAGGTGGTGCCAAGATGCCTTTGTGATGGTCATTGACCACGAGATCTTTGGGAATTTGATAATTGGGTTTTCTACGCTGTAGTCGGGTTAGGGTTTAGTGGTGTGACAGTGACACTAATATTGGCGGCCGGTGTAACGGCCGTCAAGCGTGGTTTAAGAGGAGAGGCTTGAAGGAAGAGCCCGGGTTGGCCGATTTTAACGTGCAAAATGTTCTAAAAAGGCATTCATCGCCGAGTTATTTCCTGGACCGGCAAGACATTGAATATTTCGAGCCATCCCTGTCAGCTTCTGAGACATAGGTGATTAAGGCCAGTTTGGCTCTACCTTGGGATCCGTTAGTGACTGTCGGTGTAGGTGTGGCCATAGCTAAGATTAGTTATGGTCCAAAGTCCACGAGTGTCGTATATCTGTGAAATTTTGTTTATTGACCTCTGCCCCAAACACTGACATGGGCGACACGAGATTTTCGGAGTCTTGCCGGTCTTGGTGATTGGCAACACTGCAGCACGAGTACGGTACTCGAGTAATGAATAATTGCTTATTTCTCCTCCATAACTCTCCCGATACGGTAGAGAAGCAGTTGATGCGCTGTGTGTGGCTTGACACATTCCGACCAGTAGCTCTAACCGGGGAAACGTAGGATGGCGCAAAAAGCACCTCTCAGCCCACAATACTGTACGAGCAAAAGGTACCGTATATTGGTATGAGGAGTATAATGCCCAAACATTGAATCAATTTAGTACGGGCGCTCGGATGATTAGCCATGTATTGGTAGGTCTTGTACGGTGCTCGAGTAGTGATGCGTAACTGCCACCGGCTGTTCATATTTCGAAGCCATCTGGCAGGTACCAGGGCTTGTGCCCAGTTTGTTTCCTCTTTTTTTCTTTTTCTTTTCCTTCATTTCTTCTTCGCTTTTTGTCTCCTTTTTCTTTTTCTCCATTTTTCTTTTCCCCACATTATTGGTGAGACAAACGGCCGTCTTACCGGGGTTCGTTGTCTTGCTAACTTCTTTCGACCACGCCTCAAATCCCCGTTCGGTAGGCGGTCTGTGTGCTCGGTTATCAGGACTACCGGTAGTACCGGTACCGTATTCAATAGTTTTCTCCCAAGATTTTTGATCATAAATTTTGTCGAGTCTTGGCACGCGCCCGGGATTTTACAGTGTATCGATAATAACTTTATCCTTCTGGGATTCTGAGACATGATACTACCGGTACTTGTATAGACGAATCTGGCGCTACCAACTGCTTGCATGGAACTTGATTTATGCTTCCGGGTCATTAACAACGCTGTGCTGCAGTTGTTATGGGAGCGTCTAATGGAACGATCGAAGGGCAGGGCGTCAAAAAGGTAAAGGTGTAACTAAAGTAGTTTCGTAAACCCTATTATGCTTCAGAACTCTGTAACTTATTACTAGGTATACCGGTAATATAAATAAATGTAGGATAACGTAGCTGCAAAGGGGCACAAGAGGCTGAGCGGGAGGGTATTTGCCTGCATGCCGCCACCATAGAGTTTAGGCCAATGTAGGTGATCTCAGGAAGCCTCGATCCAAAACAGGTTGGCCAAGCGAAGCGTTTGGGAAAGTGACTGGTGGCTAATACGGTAACTCGGTTTCAAAGGGAAAAGTAAGAAGGGAGTAAAGAAAAAACTCGAGGGGGTAATCATTCACCGATAGGCCGTAGGTATGCAAACAGTAGAATCAGTATGGCAAACAAAAGGGGATAGCCGGTAAAATACCGCGCAGTGGGTGGGCAAAGTACTAGTACCATCGCCCTACTCCAGGAGAGTAAATTCTTCACCGGGTGGACCATAGTAAGCAGTTTGTTACCACTTTACGCAAATTAAAGATCACCTCCTAGAGGAACGCTTACGCTGCTCTCCCTAAAAGAGGTACCAGGGTCAGCAATTGGAAAGGAATATTTTGGAGAATCCGCAGATGAACTTAAGATTTCCCATTATTCACCGATTCAGCCAGATATCTGGCAATCGCTCGCACGTCCTTCTGAGGCCCTATCAGCAAAAGGCTATCAGTTATCGTTTCCTTTCTTTTTCTTGCTTCTTTTTTTCTTCTTTTTGCTTCTTCCAATATCTTCCTAAAAGGGTCCAATTCTTTAGGCATATGATATTTCTGGCTGTGACAGAACCAGTAACATTATGCACTCCATATTCGCGTCCAACAGCAACAGAAGCCTCCCTCCCCGCCTTGTGAAATCTGAGGTATTGGTCCTTGGTCAGCTGTGAAGCAGACTCCTCGAGGATGTTCGTTGGAGACTATCACCAATCCGAGTTTTATCTAGGGATTCAATATCCTTCATATGCTTGATGGCTCTCCCATACCCTAGCTGGGCCACGGGTAAGTGCGAGAGGGGTGAGTGCCAGTAGAGTTTTTTTTTTAAGAGAAAAAAAGAAAGAAAAAACAAGAGACAGGATAATTCACTCCGATATGATAGTAATATTGATCTTCCGCCCTCCGTCACACCCCCCTTCCCCCGGTGGCGCAGTTCCCTCGGCCGTAAATTGTCTGCGGGACGCTGAAAGCTATTCGCGTTTACCGCGTAGCTTGTTGAAAGTCTAAAATGTGAGGAAATAGGGATTTCTGCTCGGCATTCCGGCCTCGCATCTGTCCTAGGATTTGTAATTGGCTTAGATTTGCAGCAGAGAGGGATGAATGAGAGAAGGGGGGAACCCGAGGGAGACAATGGGGGAGTGAGTGGGGTGGGGTATGATGAGAAAGAGCTACGAGAGGGGAGCCTGCCGAGGAACAGGATTTAGCTCCGTTCGATGATAACAAGGGAGCGGTTGTTTTTTTAAGGAAAATATATGCTGGTTTGATATCCCTTCCCGTACCACATCGAACCGGGGGTCCCCAAATCCGGAAGAGAGAGACATCGTGGAAATTTTTAACTGGAGAGAATTGGAACAGCATGTATTTCATCCCTATCACCACACACAATTCTCCTTTAGGCCAAACAGCGGAACGAATATCATTGAGAAATACCGAGACTAGCATCGGTGTGCGGTATTCCCCAAGAGAGCATAGCTTGATACTATACTTTGCCCTAATTTATGTGTGATAAACCCTAATCTTGTTAGTCCTCGAGGTTACTCCATTCTCCAGCCACTATTCAACTACGCTGCTGTATGTATGAGTGCGGTATTACACTTTACTCGTGGTTTGAAAAACATCTCACTTGGGCTACCCGCAAGGGATGAGCCCGTCGTATGGCAAGCTCTGCTCTGCCTTCATTGTGCCGTGCTTTACGGTAGGTGCCGTAACCCGCTTCCCTCTGTAATTCCGTCTCTCTACCAGTGTCTCCTCTTTCTCTGACATTGCTGCAGGTTTCTCGTATTTACCGTCCGGCACCCTTCCGTCCAGCCTTGCCTACATACCGATATTGTTATCATTCTTGCCTCAATATAATAATATCATACCTAGACAGGGTAAACCAGTGCCCATGCTGGAAGTGAAGCGAGGCTGCCAAGCAAATAACTGCAAACGGGAGAAAGGGCAATCATCATCCAGGATTCGCGGAAAAACTTACTTGTAGAATTGACGAACCTGGCCAGGCAGCAGCAGCATGCACATCAGGATCGGACTGATTTGGGAAAACTCTCCGTAACACAAAATGGAAGGGTCCTGGGAGAGCAATGAACCAATGGACGGAAGTAGAATTCAAGCATTGAAAGACGCTCTGTCCTTCTGTTTCTCTTTGTCTTTGTCTTCCTGATTTTGACAGGTCGATATTGTTGGGCTCATTATGTTTTTTTTTGTTTTTTCGTGCATTTTGTTTTTTTTGAAGTTTTCCCTGGTCAGAGATGTGGTACGGGTAATTTTCCTACTTGATTCTTGTTCAAGCCATTTCAAGGATCAATGTGAATTGACTTCCGCCAATAACCGTCGTTCCGGGTCATATTATGATCTCCACTCCCATTCCTTAATCCCTATGTTTTCTTGACCTTTCCTTTCTCACCCTCCTTCAGTGTAGCGAACAGGACGTTTACGTGCAACTTTTGAAAACATGAAACAGCCCGCTTACTAAACGGGGTAGTCAGTTCCGAGTTGCCCCGATTGATGATCCAGGACGAGCTTTTGAGATTCCAACCTGAACTGAGGGACCCCTGGGTGTTCCTAACCAAGTACCTTATATTCCCATGCCCTGGACCCAGTTCTACTGCGAGGTCGCCCCAAAAAGGTAATTTCATTGGGCTTTGCTTCAGGGCTCCTGCACTCTCTCAAACGGCCAAAGCTCACCATTGTTGCCGACTCTCGCTTTCCAGTCAATCAAAGTCATTCATGCGGTGGCATACATGTAGTTGGAAAGGGCTGCACGGCGAGTGCTTTTTGTATGTGCAATATTCCTTGTCATGCAATGATATGCGCCTGCTTGGCTCCTCACGAATACAGAGCTTAGAAGCACGCTTTTGGACGCAGTGTCATTCGCTTCTCACTCTCTGTAGATGGGGTGCCACGAATAAAGCCTAGATATTCCCGTTTCGTTTGTTTGTTTTGTTTATAGGACGCTTTCCTTTTTCTTTTCTTTTTTCCCTTCTTTTTTCCTTTCCTCTTTTTCACTCCAACAGCAGACCGGTATTCGAGGACTCCCGGGAGGCTCAATCGGGTAAGATTTCAAGTATTGTAGGTGCTCCATCGTCATGATGGTTAGGGAGGACGCGGAGCAGCATACAGTATGGAACACGATCAATTATTTGTTTGCTTATGCTAGTTTAATTATTATTATCATTTTCTTTCGTTCTCGCTTGACCGCCTTTCTATCATATCTAAAAAGTCCAACAATCAGCCCCGCCATCCAGGTCCCAGTTTTTCTCCAACCCTCAGAGTTATTGGTACCTCTTTCCTCTACACCTCTATAGTACAACCCTTGCCCCAGCACGGAGTCTCCGAGACCGCTGACACGGCATCAAACCCCCGACTTTCACCAAGATAAACTTTCTCGTCTGAACCTCTCACAACAGCCGTGCTCTCATTCCGCCTGCCTATCCGTTCTCATTCCGAGACCATTTCGCTTAGTGCCGAAGGTCGATAGCTCCATCAGCCATCGTTCGTGGCGCGATCCTGTACCGAGATTAACAGTTCCCCACGGTTTCAAGTTAGATCACCTCATTATATAGGAGGCTGCAGCACATAAACTTTGGGTTCTACAGAACATACCGGTGCGGTAATCTACATTACCCCAACACAACAACCGATCACGGGAGGAGCCACTCGATTCTGCTACTGTAGTAGCGAAAGCTACCAAAAAGAGGGATTTCCTGAAATATCGGGCTCATTTCATTCAACCGAACCCTTTCAATTGCTGTTATTATTATTATTATTATTATTATTTCTTTTTCCCCTTCAGTGAGGGGGTGGTGGATTGAGAGTACTCGTACGGTACCGTAGTACCACGGCTGCTACTGGTACTGGATTATCTTAATACATTGAGTACAGAGAGGCATGCGCTATCGTTGATTTGTGCCAATTCTGGTAAGGATAATCTTTGTCTCTTGGAGTAATCCCTGTCAAGCCAAAGCAAGCCTAGCGCGTTATCGCTAGTGCCAAGTGCGTGCGAACGAAGCGCATCCGTGCAACACCAACCACCCGCGGGGCCCAACAACCGTAAGTGTGCACCGCCAACCGTTGACTTGTTTTTCTCGCGGCAACGACGACGCAGCCACGGACCACGCTTTTCCCACGCGCACACCACGCTTTCCTTTTGCTGCTCTTCTTTCCACTTCTCTCTTGGTTTTATTAAATTTTTATGTTTTTCTCTTCACAATTCCATTAAAACAATTAATCTGTATTTATTTATTTATTTATTTATATATTTTGACACCATTTTTCATTATTTCCGTTTTGCTAATTTTTATTATTATTTTCCTCCCGTTGACACTTTTTGGCTCCTTAACTTCTTAACCCTTCAACTTTGTCTCTCTTGCTGGGGAAAGGGTCCTCCTTGTTTGATTTTTTCTCTTTTCGCTCTTGTTGTGTCCCTTCTCTCTGGTGCAGTTAAAATTTCGTTTCTTCACCACTGGTCACTGCTTTTTGGGATCTAGGAGGGAGCTACTCCGGGGCTTTGGTGCTCGTTCCTTCTGCACCTTTACCCCCCCCCCTCTCTCTCTCTTCCCTCTCCCTGTTTATCTTCCTTTCCTCTCCAGAGTCACTCCTTGGTTGTGTGTCCCTGGCTATCTTCAATTCTGGAAACCTTACATTTCTTGTTTTTATTTCTGTTCGATATCTTTTTTTTCTTTCCTTTTTTTCCCTTCCCCCTCCTTCCTTAGCCTGTGGTTTTTCTTTCTTCCCTTTCTGTTCGATTATTACTTTTTCGACATTTGCCCCCTCCACCATCCCCCCACTTTCGCTTCATCGAGTCCACTGCTTTTTGGTATAAGCTAGGTGGTGTTGCAGTGAATCTTATTTTTCTCCTCTGGGCTTCTGCGCAAATTAACCAATTCCCCTGGGAAAGTGAGAGAGAGAGAGAGAAAAGGGACGACTGGAAAGGGAAGGGAACGATTGCTCACAGGCTTAACTGAGCTCTGCTGGCATAGCTACACGGTGCGTGTTCATTCACCATCGTACTTCCACCTGTCCCGTTTGCAGGTTCGCAGCCGACAGGTCGTCCGTCTTTCTCTATTTTTTGGACTCTTTTGGTTGGTCTCCATAGAGAGGGGGGTGGACTCTTGTTTTGGTCCAGGGATAGACCCTCTTCTGTTGCGTACATACATAGGCAGCCAGGCAGGGCGTCCGCATCGAACGAACGAACTTTTTTTTTTTTTTTTTTTTTTGCGGCTGGGATTCGTTTCGCTTCAAGCCCCCTCTCATCCGCCACAAATTGGTCTTGCTGCTTGCTTGCCTGCTGCTACTTCTACATTTAATTCTGGTGCCGCTAACTGCTATTACTACTCGTGGTGCTTCTGCCACTAATTTCTTTCATTTCTGCCTTTGTTACATCTGTTCTGCTACTACTGCCACCACCACCGCTATATTCAACCACCACTGATCGTGCTGCTGCTGCCGGCTGCTACACCTGGTGGTGCAGTAGGACACAACTTGTGCTGCGTGCGGGTGTGTCTGTTCTTAGGTGTGTGTGTGTGTGTGCGTAGGTGCGTATTTTCTTTCGTGTTTCATTATAAGGTTCAGCTTCTCCGAGTTTCCTGAGCGGGTAACTACCACCCACCCTCCAGGCACCAAACAAATATCTGTGACGCTAACCCTATCTCTTGTATGTAATGCCTAGGTAACCGGTTGTCGATGCTTTGGACTTCCAGTAGCTGTTTCCGAATCCTTTTCTCCTCTAAAGAAATTCTCTCGTAGTGGACATTCCGGCTGCCGTCTCGTGCAGCGCTCCGTCCCGTCTCTATGACTACTCCTCATCGGGGGCTGCCACCTCCCCCGGCCATGGCTCTACCATCGCCTACGCAAACTCCGAGTGGCATAGGCCAACTTCCTCACCAATGGCATGGCTCCGAGGATATGTTCAAGACTTGGCTGATGGCGAAGATGGAAGAGGAACGGCGGAAGGCCGAGGAGGAGAAGACAAAGCAGGAGAAGATCCGGGAAGACACCAGGAGAATAGAGCTCGAGATGCTGCGGGAGTCTTCTAGGGTTTTGATACCGCCACCGTTAATACCAATCGTACTCGCTGGGGGGGGGACTCTCAAGGGTGCTGGGGGGGAATGGCTGAACGACTATGTTTCTCAGCACATGGGACATTTTATACAACAGCAGCAACAGATGGTACAACAGCAACCTCAACATCACCAACAGCAGGTCCATCAAATACCGCCTGTACAACAGTGCACGCCGGGCCCGGCGCTGCGAAGAGAGACTCGTGTAATAGGTCAGCAGAGTGGAGGGCCAGCTCCTCATCCTCAGCAGATGGGGCCGCCTCCGCAAGCGGGCATGGTGCCTCCGCAGGCGGCCCAGCCCCCCCCTCCGCTGCCACCGTCACAGGGTTACAGCCCAGCATATTCATTGCCGCCTGGCGGTCAAAGGGGTGGGCCACAACAGCCTCCCGCTCACCCGCCGCCACCGCCTATGCAACAATCCGGGCCTCTCGCTCGTCTGCCAAAACTAGATACAAACGACCAAAGGCAGGCCCCACCAATGCATACCGGGATGCCACCGACCCAAATAGGTGGACATCCCACTGGCCCTCCCATACCGCATACCCCACAGTCATCTCAGCAACCCCCGACTCAACCGGAGACCTCAGTGTCCCAATCCCCGTCAATATTCTTCCATCATTGGCAGCCCCCGCATAGCACGAGTGTTGGAACGTCTACACCGGTCCAAGCCACAGGCTCACCCCAAGGGCAACTAGGGTCCCCATTTAGTCGCCAGCCGCAGCCTAACCAGATTACGGGTGCCGAATACACAAACTCGCCCAAGAAACGAAAAACCTCGACTCAGCAAGGCTCTGCCCCTCAGCCATTCTCGCCGAGTTTTCATGTCACACCATTACCGGCCAGCACACCTCGAACGCGAAGAGGTAACTCAAGGCAGCGCAGTGAGACGGTGGGTTCAGGAGCCCGAGGGTATGAACCTTACTCAAAAGTGCCACCACCTCGGGGGCATAGAAGGTCAATCGGTGAGGGGTCAGTTCATGAGGGTGGGCCGCCGTCGGGTGGAAATGGAGGCAGTGGACCACATCACCCACACGACCAACACCAACATGAGCAGCATCAACAGCATCAGCATCATCAACAGCAGCACCAACAGCAGCATCAACAACAGCATCAGCATCAACATCAGCATCAACATCAACATCAACAGCACCAGCGTCCGCCTTCTGTCCCCCCCCCTCCTCCCCCACAGCATAGACCATTTTCGCCCAAGTCGGAAGGCAGGAGAGAAACCTACCAACCTCCAGCTACTTCACAGCCACCATCTGAGGGAGGGGAAGCGGATAGTCGAAGCAAAAGCAGAAACAGCAATGGGCGGGATTAATGCAGTATTCGCCTTAATATTTTCTTTTCTTGATCCGACTACAACCTAACGACACTGATGAATCTCGTTCACAAAATCTCATCAAAATTGGATTGTACTGTTACAAAAGAAGCTTTTTATCATTCGATTTGGTTTGCCAGCACTAGGAGTTTGCTACCCTGTATTACTATCGCCCCCTTTTTTTCATATTCTTTTTTTTTCTTCACATTTAAAATCCTTCTAAACCTTCGTTTCTGTCTAAATACCTAGGGCTTTTCTTTTCGCTTTGCTTTCGACAGAGCCATGCGCACTTGTCCAAGGGGCCTCTATGTTAGCCTTTTCCACAATCACGCAAGGACATTGTATTCATTTCTAGTTCTGGTATCTTTTTTTTCTGGCCCCTTTTGGTTATTATTTTGTCAAATAGCGTATTGTGGGAGAGGCGCATCTTGGTTCTTTTTCTTTCGTTTTTTTCTTTTCCAAAGTTGCATATTCATTTGACTCCGGATTTCAAGTCATTTCTATAACATTACTGGCTCCTACCAATTTACCAAAGGAAGGATTCTGGGGGATCCTATTTTTTTTTCATTTTTTTTTCTTCTCATTACCGGTGTTTTGGATTGGGTTGGCTGGGAAGAACGGAAGGGTTAAAAAAAAGCGTCAGTGAGACCTGCCTGCACTGTACAAAGCATTATACACGCACAAGTACTGGGTGGCTCTAGCCTTTTTAGCTAGGGAAAAGTTTTTTTTTTTATGATACTCTGATCCCCCTCTCCCGCCTGCGGGGGAAGGAGGGCCATGGATTAGTACCTCGTATCATGGTATATCTGAATGTCGATATACTAGTAAACCGAAAAGAATCAAGAGAGAACTATCGAGTCTAGAGTTGATATCATGCCTTCTTGATTATCATATCTCACATGTAACTCTATCATACAGTACTAGTACACGGTAAAGATATCCCTTTATGCTGATCTCTCGCGCTCTCACGTGCTGCGCGTTTTCCAATTATTACCGGCATCTAACTTACCGCCCGTAAATTGGGCAGTCCACTTGGCGGTAGGAAAAAATAAATAAAAAGACGAACCGACCTTTTTTGAAGTTGTCTTGTCTTGTCCTCGAACTAAGAAAGAAAGGAAACTCCCGGGAAACATTGCTTTTTCCAACCAACCTGCGGTTTTAAAAATTAAAGGAAAACCAGATCTGTGCCCGCCGTCCGTACGGGCCGAGGAATGAACGATTACCGTACCTGGTACCCTCTGCACGTACGCTATCTGGTACTCTACAGTACTCGAGTACTGGTACCGGTACTCGAGTACTGTATTCGAGCACCATGTCAAACATACGATTCCCGTTCTGGGAAGGGAAAGCGAGCAAGCGAGCGAGTAGGGTAACCTTAATTTATTATAATATGATGCCTCTTCCCGCTCCATCCCTCCTCTGTGCATGCATCGCTATCACTACCTCCCTCTCTCCCTCCTCTCTCCTCAAAGTGCGAATAAAGACCCCCGTCCATCTCGGTGAGGCCTACCTGTTACCGTACGCTACGATCTAGCAACGCCGTAATATAATTTTCCCGCCATTTCTTTCTTTCTTCCCTTACGTGCATTTGGAGTAAGGAATCTCGTTAATTAAGATTGAAGGGGTATCTTGGCGGTGTATGTTTGCTTCTTCTTCTCTCTTTTTTCTTTTTTTTTTTCCCGTTGTTGTCTTGTGCGATCCCTGCGGGGGATCACTATTACATACCGAGTACAGGATGAATATGCATCGATTTCTCAGCGGGGAGATTTCAAGGAGGAGGAATTGGTTGGCGGATCTTCCGCCTGTGACTGATTCGGATACTACTATAAATTTCGCCGGCGGCGAGGATGATGATGGGGATGAGATTATAAAATTCTACACTAATCAATCCTCCGACCACCGAGACCGTACGCTATCGAGCCTCCTCTCATCCACGAACTGGGAGCTCGAATGCTCACATGATTACATCCAAACTCTCTTCCCGCTACCCGAGCCTTCGCCATACAACCCCCTAGCACCAACGATCGGCCCGACCACCGCCGCGGCATTCCGCTCCTCCTCGGCTCTCCGCCTGGCACTGCGTTCCAGCCTGCTCCGCATGCTGTCTTTCTACGGCTTCGATACAGCTGTGAATGCCAGTGGGGAGTTGGTCATTAGTAGGGGAAATGGGTGGAGTTCTAGAAGCGCGTTTTGGAGGAGAAGGTTCAATCATAATCATCTTAGGATTACTAGGATTATCAGGTGTCTGCGAGTACTCGGGTGCGAGGAGGATGCCAGGAAGTTTTATCGCACGATGAGTCGCTCGGAAGGGGTTGGTGGGAGGAGTTTAATGTATTGGAGAAGGGCACTGAGGAGGGGGTTGGAGGTGCTGCCTGAGGATGAGGATGAGGATGGGGTGGGGGATGTGGGAAGTAATGATGGTGGTGACGACGAGGAAGAGGAGGGGGAGATGGAGGAGATGGAGGAGATGGAGGAGAAGGAGGAGAAGGAGGAGAAGGAGGAGAAGGAGGAGAAGGAGGAGAAGGAGGAGAAGGAGGAGAAGGAGGAGAAGGAGGAGAAGGAGGATAAGGAGGAGAAGGATGAGAAGGAGGAGAAGGAGGAGAAGGAGGAGAAAGAGGAGAAGGAGGAGAAGGAGGAAAACCAGATTCAGATTCAGATTCAGAACACCGCCGCCACCACCACCACCACCGCCGCCGCCACCGCCGACAAACCCAAACGCGGAAAGACCCCCGGCAAGGCACCGCAGGTCCCCCAGCGCCGTAGCACTCGCATCATGAAGTCAACCCAGCAAAAAGCTCAAGCTAAACCCCTCCCGACCATCCAATCCGAATCCCCAATCTTGAAGCCAAAAGATGGAGCAGGTATTTCCAAACGTGGAGGTAGAGGTAGAGGTGGCGCCCGTGGTGGCCGTGGTGGCCGTGGTGGCCGGGGCCGTGGAGCGAGAGGAGGCCAAGGGAAGTAAGGTAAACGTGTGTGATGGGCAAATGATAACCTTGGTAACTGCTAGCAGTGTGTATCGGGAATTTATATCTGACGGACGGAACGGACGGACGAAAACTCTTTGTATTAATAATATCATAACTTGGAATTCCTATAATAGTCAGTGTATCGGGAAGGGAATTTGTATCGGACGGATGGATGGACGAAAACTCTTTGTATTAATAATAACTTGGAATTCTACATGTAATAGTCATGGTGGTGGTGGAGGATCGTTTGTTTATTTGTACATAATCATTAACAGCAACACAGTACAAATAAACAAAACATTCACAAATACAAACAAACAGTATATAATAAAGCATTCTCGAGTAAACTCTTCCCTGTACCTAACACAAGCGCCAAAGCCTACAATCCCTCCTCCTCCTCCTCTTCCTCCTCCTATGCTCACCAGTAGTGCTATGATACATCGTCTAAAACTCCACCGCGCAGTTGCCAATATCGCCGAGTGAGAATCCATGCTGCCACGGGGGGGTGAGAAGAAGAACGCTCCAGAACTCAATGTCAGGGATCCTCTACATCAACTATAATTTCAACCACAATCGAGGATTAAGCAGCAGAGGGTATATTCCAGTGGATGTGGTCTCATGAGTCTACGCAAAACCAGAAGTTTGTGCGATATTTAGCTCCTCCATGGGCATCAAGCACTCGTGCGGTTTAAAAACAAGCCTTGGTAATCGGTACAATCCAGCGAAGCCTACGAATATATAACACACCTTCAAGTACTGCTACTGGTAATCAATGGTACTACGATGGAGCCTTAGACTAACCACTACTGCACAGGGCGCCCAGCCATAGACACCCTACCCGTTCCCGCAAATACCGTGAGACAATCACACCCGAGAACACTCACGACTGGCTCAAATACCAACCCACCACACACATTCACAGTTACACTCGTAACCCGCCTTCACCACCCAGATCTAGCCCAAGAGTTGTGAGAAAGAATCGATCAAATTTTTTAATTTCCACATGAGAACAAACAAGAAAAGGAGAATGAGAATGAAAATGAAAATGATCATATAGAAAAAATAAAAGGCTTGTTTTTCGTTTTTCCCGATCATATGGCTCCCCTTCTTCCCTTTTCACCAGAGACTAGTCGTGTCGTGAAATGAGGAATGTATTCTGTCCATTGGGTTCCCAACAGGGCGTGGTTTGGTGACTTTAAGATCCCAAGTCTGGGAATGCTGACTTGTCAGCAACATTAACGTGGCCGCCAGAATCCTGGCCTCCGTGGTAATCATCCCTACGAGATGGTCTAGAACCACCACCATTATAACCACCACCACCACGGCCACCACGGCCACCACCACCACCACCACCACCACCACCGCGTGGACCACGTCCACGTCCGCCCCTATCACCTCCACGCCTGTTTTCTCTGGGCTCAGAATACCTAGCCCCAATCTCGAGGAGGTTCTTCTGCTTGCGCTCGCGGATCCTAGTCTTATCCCTAGATTCACCGGCAAAGAAGACACCTTCCTCCTCTTCCTTGCGAGAGAGCTCCTTTCCAGCCCATTTCTTGTCATTCTGGGTGCCTTCGTTGGGGCGACGGACTTCGGTTGGGGGTCCAAGACCATCCCGACGCTGCTCAAGCTCAGCATGGTACTCATCTAGGGTCTTGACCTTCTCTTCCTCTGGCTCGGCGGCCTCCTCTGCTTCCTCATCCCCGGTAGGGGCATCGACCGGAGCAACAGCATTGGGATCCGCGGGGTCGGCACCAGTAGCATCATTTTGAGCGAGCTCCAGTCCAACAATTTCGTCATTCCACTCACTACCGCCCCCGGTGCCACCCCACCCTTGATTATACTTCTTGTCAGAGTCCCTGCAATACACAACCAATCAGCTTTCACAATCCCACGCCCGCTACAAACAAGTCATTTTGCAACATACGTCTTTCCAGTAGCACTGTGGCGGTCGTACTCCCTGCGCCCACCACGCCCACCACCACCACCATTACCACCACCACCACGGTAGCCACCACGGGGAGCGGCGCCTTCTGCGGTGTCTTTACTGAGGTTGTTTTGACGGCCGGCATCACGATCACGGAATGCTGCCCAGTTATTGTCAGCAAATTTTATGATTGATCAATATAGGAACAGCCAAGAAAATAAATCAATGCTCTTTTTACAAATATCAACAAGAAAACAAACCTCTTTCGTTGCCGCTATAGGGGCGCCCACGGCCACCGGTAGTATTATCGCGAGGAGCGAATTCGCCAGAAGTAGAAAGGTCACCAGTAGTAGGCTTCCCCTCTCTCTTCTTTGAGGTAGTGGAATTCTTAATCACTTCTCTTGGCTGAGGCGGAGGAGGGGCATCGGGGTCCTCGATATCATTCCCTATAAAATACCAATAAAAATGGTTAGAAAGAGGGAAAAAAGCGGGGTACACTCTCGAAAGCAACTAGAGACAGCCCTGCCCCTACTTGTCGAACGGAGGAAGACGAAGCCGGAGACAAGGAATTTTCAATACGACAAATCGAGAAACGTACCCAGAAGGTCGAACAAATTCTGTCAAAACCAAACCAGTACAAGTCAGCGATGATGGCAAAACAACTCGGCCAGCAATAACGGACCTTGGAGGCGACTGAGGCAGACATAGTGCCTGCTCTCTCCTGTAATTGTCTTCAAAAGAAGCACAAAGGGGGATTATTCGATGGGGGGGGTAAAAAAACAATTCACACCCGGAAAGAAGAATGAAAGGGGGGGGGTGGAAAGGCGGATGGAGGGGGTAGCGATGAAAGTGCTGCTCTTTGTTGTGTGCAATGTGTGGCGGGTGGGTGGGCGGTGGGGGAAGGACTGGAAAAGGTTGGCGTCCCACACAAAAAATGTTTTTTTTCTTCCGGCTTTTCCTCAGGGCAAGGGAACGTTAGGCGAAAGGAGAAATAGGTGGCAAAGCGCCTTGACACTCGTGTCCTTGTTTGCCACCACATATTATTATTATTTCGTGTCGTCGTATCGTACACTACTCGTCCTCGAGCACCCGCACAATACTCGACGATATCAATATTGAATTGTCATGCTGCTTACAGCGCTACCATAACTCCAGCAATAATATAAATATCTAAAATCCATTTCACTCCTCCAGTGTCATTCTCCGCTATCTCCCAGTGATCACGGCTATTTGTTTATTTGTTTATTTTTCATCTACTCCACTCTATTCATCAATGTTGATCAACGTTCTTCTCTAACAATCACAACGCGGCATTTATTTCACCATACTCGAGCACATCGTTTATCCATCTCAATTGCAAATCAACCTTCTCTCCCCTTTCTGCACTCTCCTCACTCCGGCTACATTCGGACGGCCAAAATTGGGATATCCCATAAAATGGGGGGGGAAAAAAAACAGACTGCTGTTGATACCAGGTTGGGGTTAGCCCTATGCGATTTACCCCTCCACCCCACCACTCGAGTGCAAAAAGTAATTTGTAATCCTCAATTCATCCGATAACGTCACCACTCCCAACCTGGGGTCTGCCGCCAAGCTCAAGCATGCCAAGATGTCATAGTATCTGCGCTAATCAGATAAGATCACAGATAACCTCTCCTAATAGGGCCACCCAGAACACTTGTGGGCGAGTGAGAATTTGTGTTACCCCTATCGTACCCAAAAAGCCTCTCTACCATAAACAAAAATACCCCAACAACAATAACGAGATAATGACAACGTCGCGAAATCGAGGGTATTCAAACGCTTTATATAACTACGATAGGGTCATAAACCTCGGTTAATGCAAAGAGTCCCCCTTTCTATTCAAGAAAACCACAACCATGTTCAATCAACATTCAAGACGAAGTGATCGACAAAAAACTAGCCTTTATCGAAGAGCAAATGCAATTAGAGTACAGAGAAAGTTGTCCGTTTACTTCCACAACTTAGACAAACTCATTTCTTTGTCGTCATGCTTATTTAGAACCTTGGCCGTCGCTAGATCTACAGTCATATAGTTAGAAACCACCCAATTCTGCAACTAATTCCCAGCATGAAGAAAACACTAAGCCAAGACTGCAAGGGTATCATGTTCTTACCAAAATCCTCCTGCGTTACGTGGATTCTTCGCTCTCGCAAAGCGTACATGCCTGCCTCTGTGCATACACCCTTGAGCTCAGCACCGGAACATCCATTCATCTTCTCCGCAATTTTCTTAAGATCAATCCCCCTGGTAAGATTCATTGACCTAGAGTGAATTCGAAGAATATCTGCACGGGCCTCGACACTATATCCGTACTCAGTATCTCCGAATTAAAATTAGGATGAGTGAACTAACGTCGGAGGGGGAAATTCTATCTTCCGGTCAATTCGCCCAGGCCTTAGTAGAGCAGGGTCCAAGATGTCCAATCTGTTCGTTGCCATGATAACCTTAATATTCTTTGTAGGTTCGAAACCATCCAGTTGGTTGAGCAATTCCAACATGGTCCTCTGAACTTCAGAATCGCCACCGGAACTACCTTCAACCCGGCTACTACCAATACTGTCAATCTCGTCCATGAAAATGATACTTGGAGCATGTTCCCTGGCCATAACAAACAGCTCCCTGACCATACGAGATCCTTCGCCGATATACTTCTGCACCAGCTCAGAACCCGATACACGGATGAAGCGACAGTCGGTATGATGGGCCACCGCACGGGCAAGAAGTGTCTTTCCGGTTCCGGGAGGTCCATATAAAAGCACACCCTTTGGCTGGGCGATCCCAAGAGATTCAAACAGTTCCGGATGCTTTAACCCGAGCTCAATTACCTCTTTTATTTCTTTAATTTGCTGATCAAGACCGCCAATCATGTCATATGTGCTGTCGGGGACTTTTTCAACCATCATGAGGGAGACAAGAGGGTCAACCTAGTGGCACGTTAGCCTAACCCCTACTATAGAAACAACAGATCAGCTTACCGAGCTTGGTAGCATCTTCTCTAATCGATAGGTATCCGAAAGCAGAGTCACACGTTTTCCGGGAGTGAGCTTAGATATATCGACACTATCGGCCACATCGACAACTAAACCAATCAGGTTAAAATTCGCAGACACAGCCGGATCTGGACGAACCATATTTCCCCTCCGGATGTACTTTCACCAAAACCCTCTTGCTTCCCATCACTTTGACCACTTCCCCAACATAAGACCCTGGCTGTTGGAGCAGCCCAAGCTCCTCGCGGAGGAGGCGAACTATTCACAACAGCAGCGTTAGTGCCAATATCCCAAGAGGTGATACGCCATATTGATACAGATAGAAGACAAGATAAACGATAGCTGATCTAAGGTTGAAATCCTAAAGGAGATCTGCGCATATCGAAACAATACCCGCAGACTCTCCAAGCGACCAACCTCCATCATTTATATCTGAGGGAGATATACTCCTATCTAGATAGGAAGAAAATAGCAACACAAACCTCTTGAATTATAGTCATTTCGCTGGGCTTCCAATCTCCTCAGTTTTGAATTCCTCTCAATGATCTCAAGCTCGAGTGATTCGATCTTATTATGAAAGAAGCTATTAAGCGCCATGTTGTAAGAAAGAGAATTCGTACAGGAGATTCGATGAATCTGTGGGTGTTAGTGATAACGAGATTCAGTTTCCGGGTTGATGAAGGATGGCGGATGGATGAGGGACTAGCAAGGTTGGAGATTTACTATCCGCGAAATGTTGGCACGTGATTTCCATCCCTTGGCGCGATCCCAATGACCAATGCTGCGCCGGAAAAGCAAATTCTTGGGCATAGATGTTGTCAAAGAACACCTCGCCTTTCCCCTGAGCTGCCAGACATTTTTAACGTTCGCACTCCCTCTATTTCCAGATTCTTCATCCACCGCCGTTCTCGAAAAGACAGCCCACCACCCTTTCTCCCGTCTACATTCACCATCTCCCTCAAACCAGCCTCCACTATTGCATAGGCTCTCCCCACGATGTCTGAACAATTTGCTCAAATGGCCGACATTCCTCGCGAGTTTCTGAAGGACGGAACTCTTTTCATCAACCGGTGCACCAAGCGTATGCCTCTTACAATGCCATAATGATCTCTGAGTATGTGCGCTAATCTTCCTATAGCGGACAAGAGAGAGTTTATCAAGATCTCGCAGGCTGTTGGTATCGGTTTCGTCATTATGGGAGTTATCGGATTCATCGTAAAGCTCAGTAAGGCTACCAAACTTTCAATATACAAACTCAATACACTTTTACTAACCGAATTACCTCCCAGTCCATATCCCAGTCAACAATATTTTAGTGTATGTGTCCTGTCCTTTCCTCTCTGCTCTGAAACACATTCGCACCAACAATTTGCTTCGATCGTTGTCATCAGGAACATTACTAACCTCTTTTTACAGCGGCGCTGCATAAGTAGTTGATGAGGTTTCGCGGGGTATTTGGAAGATTCTCTGGTGTCCATTTGAAGAGGCCGATCGTGCGAGACAAAAACGTTCACTTTGTGGGAGGAGTCTGTGGTTTCGTTTCTATTCCTAGAACTACATTATTGTACGATACTTTGGTTTGGGGGTCTTTTTTTCGCACAGTTTATATCATAACCAAAAACTTAGTTTCTGTTGTGTTCTCTGTCATTGTTGATTTGGGATTACGTTCACTACAAAAACTACCAGACTAGCAGCAAGCCCCCAGATCAAGCCATTCACATCTTGCCTATAAAGATCCTGATACCACACTACCCCGGACCAAGAAGCCGTAAGAAATTAGCACGGACTCTGATAGTCACCAGGAAAGTTTAAAACAGTTGATAGTCTGCCAGCACAGATAACCTGGTCTCGTCTCCCAATCGCGCACCTGTTATGGTTTAAGCTTCACCTGCCTACCCGGCTGGAGTAGTGCCGCAACGAAGCACAGCATAAGTAAATCTAATCGGCAATTCCCGCAAATGCTAAGCAGGCCCAACGAGCCCCCTGTACAGTACTTGTGCTCTACTGTCTAGGATCTACAAATAACGACGATAGCATTTCCCCCCAACCAGATAAGATTTGTCAGCGGAACCAGTGCTAGTACAGTACGAGTGGGTTGGGCTCAGGCAGATGCCGTACGGTAATCAAGGTCAAGTTCCTGGTTCTTGAAGGGCCACCGCCTATTGGAGCAGACTGCTGGTGAGCATGAAAACTCTCTACAAAAGTTGCAATGTGTTCAAACCAATTGCTGAATCCTAGAGCCGACAGATACCGTAGATTGAAGCGGGTAATGGAGTAGCGGTAGCATACTAGTACTAACACTACAGTCCGCACTACGGTATGGAACTGCTAGTAAGGGAGTACCGTAGCTACAGAAGGAGAGCTCTACGGGGGAGGTAATGGTGCCACCGTACCCGGGCAACTACCGTACTTTTGCTCGCAGAATGATTACACTGCTCGTCGTGCATCCCCCCATCGCTAAACTTACGGTGCAACACCTACGATTCTCTCTTCTCCCACCTTCTCGAACCGGCTTGAGTGCATTCTGCCACCTATTCACCATTCAGTTACATGTATTGTGTGTGTGTTTGCACGTTAAGAAGGATCCCGGGACCTGCTATAGAGAGTTTGTACTGTACTGTATTCCATAGCTTGCTCTGCCAAACGCGTTCAGGCTGCCTGCCACTGCTGTACTGGAGCACCCCCAGAGTGGGTCTCGGGCTAAATCATAAGCGCGTTATTTGAGAAATGCTGGTACCGGCAGTTAAAGACTAAACCAGAATGATCACTTGGTCTCACCAAGTGGGTACTGCACGGGGGGCAACTGTGGGGAAGTATCACCGCGCTGTGGGCTTGAAGGCCAAGAGAGCGCATAATAGAAAATGGCTTGCTGTACTAGTAGTTTTATGCCTTTATGAGGAGGGAAGGGCGAGTTGCTGCAATAAAAAAGTGCCCGTCTACCGCAACTTGCACCCCTGAAATGGTCAAAAATTTAAAAAAGCAAAGGCCACTTACCGGTACTGGATGGGCACGATGAATGAGGTTTGAACCCATCAGGTACTTCTCTTTGGACCCTTTTTTTTCACCCATTCTCTCACTCACTTTCTGTCTCCCACTTTCCTCCTCCTCTTCCCCCTCCATTCTCTCCATTGCCCTCCCGCTCTCTCTCCTAATGTCCATGCCCCCTACACCCCTTCTACCCACCATAATCGAGGCATCACCATAAACCATCATAACAGCTAACGCAATTCTCCCTCAATAACAGCAAAAATCGTGAGAATTATAGAAGGCCAGATCAATCAATTATCACCCTACTATTTTTCATTTATTTTCGCTTATTTATTTTATAATCGAACTTCTACCAAATTACTATTACCCTAGGCGGGGGGGGTTCCCGACTGACCAACAGAAAGATCCACCTCGGGCTAGTCTAAAGCAAGAGCGGATCTTCCCTGGAAGCGGCCACTGGAGCTCTCATTTTGGCAGGGCCGCCTGGCGTTTCTGAAACTCCCAAGCTTCCCTCTCCTGCCCCCCCCCATAACTTTTCCCTACCATCACGCTCCCTTTCCCTCCCTGCTGCTTGCCTCCCACCAGGCTTGCCGCATCTCGTGGAATAATTCCTCTCGCCTGAATTTATTCTCAGACAAACCCTTTTCATTTCTATTGTCGTGGAAAAGAGAAAGGCACGGGAGATAAAGTAGTCTCAGAAGCAAGACTATACCTAAAAGACCCGGACTACATACCGCACTTCTCTACCACATACACACCCGCACACCGTCATTCGTCCTCTACTTTTCTCCGCTCCTTCCCGTCGTTTCGAAACATACCTTATCCTCTTCCACTTATACGCTCTCTCCGAAATTCACACCAATCCATTCAACCCCCGTTACTCCTCTCCCTCCTTTCCTTTAACTCAAGGATATACTACCTAACAAGTCGCCTGCCTCTTCCCAGCCAGTCCGCATCCATAAGCTTCCAATCCCGCAATGTCGCTCGTACAGCCCCTCGTTCCAGGTGCGTTATGTCCTGCACCACTATTGTCCTTGTCCTTGATTTTTGTTTCCTGATCCTGGAAATGCTAACGTATGCCTCCCCTCCCCCAATTTCAACATATCAGGGCGACGGCCATCCCCCTCTATTGAGCTTAAGACAAATAATCCATTCCGTCGCCGGCTCTCGCATACTCCCTCTTCTCCTGCTTCCGCTACCAACGAACGATTCTCTTTCGTATCTACTAGGCCGCAATCCCGCAACCCTTTTCTTGACGTTTTCGAAGACGATTTCTACGCTACCGAACGCCCTTCCTCTGCTCACAAGGCCAATTCTTTCGATTCCTCTTCTGCATTGCGGCCACAATTCTCGGGTGCTGCAGCAGAGCTCTTTGTATGTCCCGCCTTGACCTGCACCCCACAAAACAGATTCGATGCTAACAGATGTGCTTGCTCGCTTAGGAAAATTTGACCATTACCGACCATTCCGGAGATACCAACACGAATAATATGTACGGTCGATCCAACGACAGGGATAATATGCCACCGCCGCCCTACCGGCCACAACAGAGGCACAGGCAGCTGTCAAATGGACATCACCATTCAAGATCGTCGGATGAGAAAGGTGCTCAATTAATTCCCATTGACTCGACACCTAGGAATCCACCTCCGCGACAACGTCCCCCTCCTAACGGTCATTTTGTTGCCGATAGGCCCCGAGATATGGATCGTGAGCTCAGAAGACGGCCCAGAAGGAATTCGGACTCTTCGGTAATGGAGGTGCATGAAGCTGAGCAGAAAGATAGGGAAAGGCGTGAACGTCGTCATCGCGAACAACGCTCTCGTGATAATAGATCCGGGTCTGGATCAGGCCACAAAGATAAGGATGATCGTATCCGGCGAGAGAGGGATCGCAAGAAGAATGGGGCCCCTCTGGATATTATTGATAAGCTAGATGTTACCGGCATTTATGGCTCCGGGCGTAAGTACTTCCCGATTCTAGCTCTATTTGTAGCCGCTATCTCACTATATATTCCACAGTGTTTCATCACGACGGTCCATTTGATGCCTGCAATCCGCATCGCAACGCGAAGAACTCGAGGAGACTCGCACCTGTTCATGCATTCCCTGCTGATTCCGCCAACAATGCTCTTTCCGGGTTTGGCCCGGTAAATGCCAAGGCCGATCACTCCCACGTCTTTGGAAATAGAGACCCGGAAGCTTTCAATGATTTCACGGCTTCTGGAAGACGCCCTTCCGCTCCCAGTGAGCTGGGGTCTACCAAGGCTATCGGTGCCTTTGATCCAAAGAAAACCGCAGGTATTATCCACGGAGATGAAACGCCAGGTTTAGGCACATCTACTTTCCTAGATGGCACACCAGCATCGAGAGCGGCCGTACAGAAGTCAGGATCGACAAATGACCGACCTAAGTCACCGAGTGAGATGAACAATGGTGATGGCTTGCAACGAAAGAAATCGTTGGCCCAAAAGATTAGATCTATCAGCCAAAACAGGACTATGGATGGTCCCATTCAATCACACCGCCGTCCTCCTCCTCCCCCTCCTAATAGGTCCCCCACTGATGGACCGTACTCTCCTACGACTCCAGGGGGGAGCTTTCCTCGTAACAACAACAATCCATTCTTTAGCGATTACGATGGTGCTTATGATAGAAAGGGTGAAACCATCTCTGTGTCGGAGAGGAGGGCTCCCGGGTCCCCAAGAAAGCCTTCCCTTGGGAGGGTTCAGACCGGCGATGGAAAACCGGGCGAGAACGGCGGTCTCATGAAGCGTGTGAGAAGCTTGTCGAAGCCCAAGAGGCGTAATGAGTGACTCCAACTTCGACTGACTATACTGGAAAGTCGAAGCAAGCTTGGAGCCGTGGTCGATGGAGGGTAATGGATCATGTGTGTGATGGTTCCTGGTGGCATTTCGAGCGGCGTGGTACAGTTGTTGGATTGTCCTTTCTCTCCTTTTCATTGTTTTTAATGCTTATCATTGCATTCGTTCATTCACTTCTCCCCTTCAAACTTACATCATTATTCTCTTTTTCACACCCCCACTTCTACTCCCTCTAGCACCCTTTTTTCTCCTCTTTTTTTTCTTTTGTGACACATCCGTATTTGCATCCTAAAATACCATTGTTTGTGTTCATGCTGTAAGGGTTAGCATAAATCCCCATGGAGAGCAAATGCTGAGAAATTTTAAGTTGTGGAGTTACAATCGCCTCTCTATTTGCTTTACATTAAATCCCTCTGAATTTATCATATCATCCGTGGGTTTGTGGTCTTTCTTTCCTTATATTTATCAGGCGTGGACGAATGAGGCGGGTCGATATCATATGGAGATCTGGTAGAGCTATTTTCGATGGGCAAGCAGGGTGTTTCTAATTTACTATTGATATACTAATTTGTATTCGCGTGATCCTTGTGAATCCTCGTGAAAACGTTTGACCTGTGCTGAGGGTTAAAAACGAACCTGATTTGTGTAACTCGTGATGTTTCGATGTTCACTAATTGAGGAAGGTATATATACTCTCGGTAGGGATGAGGACAGGTTGATGGGAGGGAGCACTAACAGCATTCTAGGCAGGCCTCTCTGAAGGTTAGTTCAACGATGAGCTTGTGAGATGGCTTTCATCTGAGTTACCTCTAGGATTTAGCTATTCAAGCCCAGAAAGCGTTCGCATCCAATCCGTCCACTATTTAGCATTTAAATATAGAATTCTTCATATCGGAGTTCTCTAACCCCCCATCACGATTTGAGGGGGAAAGCTGGGTATCGTGGTCTAATCGAGTTGCGGAGTGATAATCCATGATCCTAGCCTCGCCTAGGTGTAACAACCGAGTTGCCCTTCCTGTATTTCAAAAAAGGAACTATGATAATATTATGATACGACCAAAAAAAGTGCACCCTTTTTTTTTTTCATCCAAACCTCAAAAGTTTCCTCGCCCATCAAACTGACGATAACTCTTCCGGTCGCTAGAAACCACTTCAACCAACCAACGCCCCCTCTGGGTAGATAGACAAATCCGGGCGATTACTGGGTCGAATTGGGTCAGCCCCAAGTCTTGGCTCGGCTGGGTTTATCGCGCGAGCAAGGGTTCTTTCTTTCTTTTTTTTCTTTTTCCTTTTTTTTTTTGGGAAAGAAAGCCTCCGGTGAAGAAGCCTCCAACTTGGAGAAGAGGGATAGCAGAGTTTACGGATTGTTCTAAGATAACTACTTTTTCACTTGCTGAACCACCCAGCTGGAGCCAAAATTACAGCTTCTATCCTTTACTGCCTATCACTGGCTCACTGGCTCACTCACTCCTTTGTTGACCCCTCGAATCTAAACAATACCGGCCATCCGAAGAAAGGAGTAAAGCTACCATACCTTGCCCCCCAAGCAACCACTACAAAGACAGTCCCACTCTCGCCGAAATCAAAATAAAACGATGACAACACCGAATGTAAACCGTCGTGCCCTGACTTCTCGGGATGGTAATATCTACACTACGCCCCGACCCGGGGGGACGGGGGCAAAGTCCGCAGTGGACGCGGAGACACCAGAGAGCCTACGAAAGCGCAGCTCTGTACGAAAGAAGCGGCTGTTTAGCGAATTGGTCGAGGACGGAGACTACTACGATGATCAGGCGAGGGATACACCGAGGCGGTATGTCAGTGCTAGTGTAGGGGGGAGTGGTAGTAGGAGGGGGGGAGGAGGAGTGGTTGTGGTTGGAGAGGATGAAGAGGAGGAGGATGAGTATGCCTGGTTTGACGAGGAGCAAGAGCGGGAGGGGGGATTGATGGGTGGTGGGGGGGTGAAGCTTGAAGAGGTAGGCTTTTTTTTTCCCTTCTCCCTACCTGCCATTATGTAAATTGATTTATTAACTGACCGACTGACTGGTTAATGGCAGGACACACACATCCTTCCACCATACCCATATCCATCCACCCCCTACCGTACTTCAACTTCTACAATTCTCTCCACACCGTTAACGCACGACCCCCACCGTCACCACGTCCGTCATAACCACAACAGACCAGCTCCCTCCACAGCAACAACCCTAAAACTCCGCCTCCGCGTTGCCCTCTTCAAAGTCCAGACGAACCAAACATCAATCCCACTCTCGCACCTACAGGTCCCACAGTCGTCCCCGCAGCCGTTGTCTGTGTTCCCACCGAGTCTGGTCCGGATTAGTCCTGTTGTGGATGGTTATGGGGGTGATGAGATTGAGGACGATGAAGGCTTTGGCGGCGGTTCTGGTGGGGGTGCAGTGGGGGTTAGCTTGCCCAGTTCGCCCCCGATGTTAGGAAGAAGAAGGGAAGGGAGCCCCTCGCCGATTAAGTTGGGATAGGAGGAGGGAGTCCTTGCGGGGATGATATAGGGGGATGCCTTGAGGGGTGGTATAGGGGTAGGGGATATAGGAGCATGGCGTTACTTTTTTTCTTGTATCATGAACGATTTGGCTGAGATTTGGGGTTTTTTTTTTTTTTTTGTTTTACACTCTATTGGTTTGATATTTCTCTTATCTTTTCATTTGGGGTGATTGGGGTTTTAATGGACGTCTAAGGGATGGAAAGTATTATAATGGTTCTGCAGGTCTTGCTGGGGCGAGGTTGTGCAGTTGCTAGTGACGGGCGGCGGTCCTTTATTATTCTTATTTCTCCCCGGATCCACCTTCATATATGTATATATTGACACTCTTGCTATTTCCTTTCCTCCTTCTTCCCTTCCTACCTTTCTTTTACCCTAGGATTTTGAGGGGAGACCCTTTCTACTCTTAGGCCCTCTTTAGCACGCAAGAAAAAAATGGCATTTTTCTGACTTTTATGGTATCTTTTGCTGCAAATGAAATATTGCGACATTGCACCTTTTATGATTATAGCCCAACTTATAGGCCTCCTACCGGTAGTAGATCTTTCTTTTCATTGCAATAGTTGGAATGGCAACTACTATCTGGATATTATGGATCACTTTTACGCCTATCGGTCAAAGGGGTTTGAGTTTTGGCAAAAGCTAAGGCTTTAAGGAAAATGGCATTTTCTATCAAACAGGACCTTATTATTCGATTTTTACAATTTTTCCCTCGTTTTTTTATCCGCGTTTTTATACATCAGGGATCGGTGATTAGTTTAATGACTATAACTTGAGACGTCCCTAGAATGGTCTGTGTTTGGCCCCTTTGTAAAATGGCGTATCGTATAACACAGGTATTTGGGACAAGCGTGCAGTAAGGAAGAAGGGAAGAGAGAAAGGAAGGGAGGTATTATATCGTGGGATTATGGGCATGATAGTATCGTACTCCCGGTTAACTACATGGCCAATCGGACGGGCCGGACACCGAAGTGAATCACTTTATATGCGAATTTCGCATACGATAAATCCTCACTTGAAGAATTTTGGACAAAGTCAAACCCTCCGGATTTGGCTCAGGAGGGGGCAAGTATAATATGAGATAGTGTCCTCTCAGGAATATCTCCAATTTCCTCTTCCGGCTGTTGGACGTTGATCGGGATTTTCGGATCAACTCATTTTCCCAGTAATATGTTACTCTCAAGCTCAACCCGAGGGGACTATCTGGCCACCAGGATTGTACTGTCATGGAGTGCTACCATATAGTATATAAGTCATTGAGATGTAATTCAACTAAGAAGTACCGGTATGCCAATTAAGGTATGATATATACAGTAGGTGGGATAATGTTCCTTTCATTTCCCTAAATATCGTAGGACATTTTTTTTAATAACGATTGGGACGTTCAAGTGATTAAATATAAAGGGGATAGAATAGTTGTACAGTATCGTATTTCAAGTTTCTTTTATAGTTTCCTTTTTCTTAATTTTTAATAATGATATAAACTAAGTCTATCAAAAGTGTACTTGTAAAGCGTGTTTCCCTAAACCACTCTTTTGTTCTTAATATGATGTTTTCATCCTTAATTCCTTTGAGTGATTTTGGTTAGACTAGTTAGTCTAGGGGGCTGATTTCATGTGCTATGCTCGCACCATCCATCCATCCAACCTTAAAAAAACATCCCCTCACACTTTATAGTAGGGATCGGTGGCTGGTGGCTGTGGGCAGGGTGCCAGTATCGAGTGATGGTATGTGATCGCTCCCAATTTCCAGGATACCTGGATGTATGGTGGGAATGATGTGTGCTTAGGTTCTCTTGAGAACAGTGCTTACATTTACTTTTGGAGGCGGGGTGCCCGTTTAAACCCTCCAGTAGAGGCATTGAGTATTTTATTGTGCTGGTACATAAATGATCTGGAATGTATTTCTTTCATTCCCTCATCATTCTTAGAATACCCGGCTGCCTCTGTTTTGAATGTTTGGAGATTTTTGGAATCTTGTTCACTTTGTTGTGATCGATAAAGTGTGCTCTCGGGTATGCATCCCCCTCCTCTGGTTTCCCCGTCTGTGCGATTTGGTGTTATACTCGAGAAGGGGATTTCTTCGGGTAGTTCCTGTTCCTAGGCTTCTCGGGGGTCACGAAGAATGCCAAACTCCTTCTGTGGCTTGTGGCTTGTGTTGTGCTTATTTTTCTCCCGCAGATGTCGGTACACGTGATCCTTTCTTTGTGGCAGTTGGCACTTGTATAATAGGCTTAAAAGCTGTGAAATTCGGGAGCGGACGGAGGGGTAGGGAAGGATTAGGACTGGAAAAAATTTAGTAGAAACTCCTTGGGACTCGTAATTTTCCTTAGTACAGTATCGTACCGGTCAGGAACCTTTACTTTGGGTCTTGTGACAGATGAGGATGCTAAATCTTGGCGAAGCACGAGTAGGTACAATGCGCTAGCGGCGGTCCCTGCAGGTGGGCTAGGCGGTTTTTTTTTGGGGGGGATCTTGGGGTGGGGTGTGTCCGGGGGTTTTGATTTTTTTGAGGGGGCGGGCGGGGTGATTTGGTTTTGTTATATTTGTGGTAATTTGGTTTGGATTTTATTTTTAAGGGACTTGGAATTGTGTACGTAGATGTCCTTCCCCCGAGTGTTAAGGATTATTGCCGTACCTGAGGTATCATATTATATCTATTTCCGTGCTCATTGCCTAGCGCAATGATAAATACTAACCGTTCCCCACCATATGCTCGCCCTTCAGAACACAAAAGAACTCGTCCCAGCCCTCAGCAAGCAGCTCCGCTTTTCCTCGCCACATGTCCTCGGCCCAGAGAAAACCTTCCGGACCCGGGTAAGATCTCCAGTCACTCAATTACTTGGATCTCAACTGAAAAAAACCTCCTAACATTGTGTATCCTCCACTAGGCTTGCGCACCGGAAGGGAAAACTAATCCGTGGTACTGGAGCTTCGGTACCGGGAGAGCGGCGGTCGGTTGTGGTGGTGCTTGAACGGTGGATGCTTGGAGGATGTGGATTGGTGGTGATTAAATAGTGTTGTACTTAGGGGGGCTGTGTGGATGGTAGTAGTGGCTACGGGAGGCTTCTTTGCAAGGGGGCTGAAAGGGGGAGAGGATGAGCCGGGCACGGAGTTAGTGAGTTGGGCGTAAGAGGTTATGGGCGAGGTTAGAATTTCACTGTTGGGGAGGAGGAATCTGTCAGGGAAGTGAGTTACTGCAGAAGAGGTAAGCTTGGTATAAATAGTAATGGCTGAGCGAGAATGGTGATGGTGGTGGCGGTGAAGAGGAGGAAGGAGGGGGGTCATTGATATTAGGAAGGGGTTGTTGGAATGCATTGTCGGGGCCGGACCTCGGGCTTCGAAGGTCGTTCCCTAGAATTCGCACTGGGGTTTTCCATGCGGGAGAAGGCCCGAAGAGTTGGTGACCAAGGGGGCAGCTCATCTTGGCAGGAAGACGAGACAAGACAGGATTCGACTGCAATTCTCAGTTCCCTGGGTATCGCTGATTTAAGCCTGCGAGATAATAGGATATGCTGGTGTCCGCCTTTCGATGGGCCAAAAAAATTGAAGGGATAATCTATTAGATGAAAGAGCCTCCTCATAGTAACTTTATTCGTGGTTATATCAGGTCCGTCGAGCTGTATTAGGCATGCTGTGGCACCCTACCGTAATTCAATGTTCTTATTTTATCCTAGTGACTTATCCTAGTAACACCTACGAGTACGAGTACTTGTACGGTATCCCTACCGTAGGATCCTGCCTCCAATACGGACTACAGGAGCAGGGGGATTCATACAGTAGCTTCTCTCCCCCATGACACTTATGCTACAGCTAATAAGGGTACCAGATTCTCCCCCATTCTTTGACCATAAAGCGCCCACTCCAGGGCAAAAACAAAACCCCCAACCGGCCATTTAAGAGCCGGGTTTTGGCCTCCCTCCTCCTCTCCTCTAATTCAGTGAACTGGCCCACCGACTTTACCCCGTTCTTCCAAGATATACCCATCATCCATTCACCTGGAGTTTCGCCGACGCTACTGATAACCTTCTTCCTTCCTTCTCCCCTCACCCTCACCTGTTGGCTGTTCAAGACACTGTACGATAATTCAGTATGTCGTCGCCTCAGAACCGTCTCAGGAAGATTGCAGGCCACTTTTCCCCAGACCGGCCCGTGAATAGAGCTGAGTTGTCTCCGACTTATTTCTTGCCGAGAGCTGCGGCGATCGAACCGAATGTGAGTTGGTAATTGGGAAGTTGGAGGCACGATTGAGTGGGTGAGTGCTAAGTGAGAGTTTGTGTTTCTTTACTAGGTCGAGGCGATTGTCCACCTTACCGCCAACGGCAAGACCATTCGCAGGACGTACCAGCAGTTTGCGGATCGTGCCAAGGGATTGGGATACTATCTGCGTGCGAAGGGGTACAAGCGTGGTACGTCTGCACTACCTTGAAAGGGGCAACGGGAGCATGGTTAAGAATATTTTATTTTAGTTGGGATTTTGTCCCCCAATACGCCAGGGTTCCTCGAAAGTATCTTCGGAATCGGGGGTGCCGGTGCGGTACAAGTTGCTATCAACTACCGCCTCAAGAGGGATGACATCCACTACATTTTCGACCACGCGGAGGTCGACTCCATAATTGTCGATCGGGAGTACGTCCATTTACTCAATGGATTCAAGCCTGAGATCCCTCTGATCATCGATGAGGACAGCGATAATGACTTGGAAGGGGATTTTAATAAGGCTGTTCTTGAGGGACTGGAAATTGACCGTCGGGAAGGAGGTCGTGGGTGGGAGGGGCTGGCAATGGAGGCCGGAAGCGAGGACGACATGATCGCTTTGGCATATACCTCTGGTACTACTGCCCGACCAAAGGGTGTAGAGTACACCCATCGTGGGGCATACCTTGGCGCCTTGGGGAATGTTGTTGAGTCGGGACTTAATAGTGGATCTGTGATGCCTAAGGGGAGGGCCAAGTTTGTCTTTCACACCCCCCTTTCCTCGGCTGAGAAACTGATAGTGGTAGATACCTGACAATCCTCCCGCTTTTCCATGCGTGTGGATGGACCTTCCCGTGGGCTGTTGTTAGTGCCCGAGCGACACATTACTGCCTTCGTAAGTTGCGCCGCGTCTCAAAAAGCTATTATTTAAGCAAGGCTTACAATTGTAGGTAAAATCGACTACGACGACATGTGGCGTCTCCTGAAAGATGAAGGAATCACGCATTTCAATGCAGCTCCTACTGTTAATACCCTTTTGTGTGCATCCCCGAAGGCAGTTCGCCTGCCACATGAAGTGCGGGTTACGGTTGCTGCTTCGCCACCAACAGCTAAGCTATTTGAGGATATGATAAAGCTTAACTTGATGCCCGTGCATGTTTATGGTTTGGTAAGAGTGCCTTCATCCATTGGAGCTGTAATGTAAACATGCTAATTGTGTTTTGGGAGTTAGACTGAGACGTAAGTGATATAAGGCTACCAAGATGCAGTATTGTGCTAGGTGAATGTTAACAGCGATCCGCAGTTACGGCCCCATCACAAAAGGCTACTTCCTCCCAGAATGGTATAAACTTCCCGCAGCAGAGATGTACAAGATGATGGCTCGCCAAGGTAGCCTACCTCCTTCCCTCTCCTCCTCTTCCTAGCTAACTATCGCAGGCCACGGCTTCATAACTAGTAAAATGATCCGCGTAGTAAAAACCACCAACGACATCTCCAAAACTGGCGTCCAAGACGTAGCCAAGAATGGTCAAGAAATTGGTGAGGTTGCCTTCATCGGGAACATCTGCTGCCGGGGGTACTACAAAGACCCGGAAGCCACGGCAAAGCTCTTTGAAGGCGGCGTCCTCCACTCCGGCGACCTGGCCGTCTGGCACCCCGACGGGGCCATCCAGATCCTCGACCGGAGCAAGGACATAATCATCTCCGGTGGCGAGAACATCAGTAGTCTGAGCCTCGAGAGTATGCTCGTGCACCATCCCGATATCCTTGAGTGTGGAGTTGTTGCCGTGCCCGACGCTCAGTACGGCGAGAGGCCTATGGCCTTTGTGACGAGTAAGAACCCGGCGCTGAAGGGCGCTGACGTGATTACTTGGGCAAAGAAGGATAGCCAGATTTCGGGATTTATGGTTTGTCCTTCTTTTCTTATATGTTGCCGGGGCGTGCGTTAATACTAGGATAGGTACCTAGAGAAGTTGAAATCGTCAAGGAATTGCCAAAGACTGAGACGGGTAAGGTTAAGAAGAACGTGCTTAGGGAGTGGAGTAAGGGGAATAGGTCTGCACATTGAGTACCATACCCACACAGTTCGTAGTTTTTTATGTCGTTCAAAAGAGTTAGTATAGTGATGCAATACTTGCTGTTTATTCGTTCCGAGCGTCCTTTATCTGTGGTGCATTGAAATTTTTTATAGAATACTAGATTGAAAATTCGATGGTGGAACGGTAGTTCTTTTTTTCCTTTGTCATAATGATATTATCGTCGCTGGAGATGTAGAGCCTTCAAGTATTCGCAGGAGTGAACCGTTCCGCAGCGGGGGGATACCCTTCCACTATCCAGACTCTAATACAAATTCAGCCTTCGCCAAGCCCCCCCCCTCAGGCCCCGAGTGAGAACAAATGACCCCATAATACTTCTCGATACCAGCTATCAACCGATAAGGCACCCTTATCGCATCCCGCCCGAGGGTGAAGGAAAAAATAATAATATTAGGGAAGAGCGGCCGTGGTAGAACACCTGGATAGCCTCCTTGAGATTTCGAAAAAGGGAAGGGAGAAAGAAAGAAAGAAAAAACGAACAAGACCGCCCCCGGTAGCGAGGATACTATATGTTATTTCATTCTATCCTATTTAGGCTCTGTTCGGCATGCACGTATCGGCGGATGGTAGGAATGGCATGGGATTTTGGTAAAATGGGTTTATGAAGCGAGGTGGAGATGTGGGGTTTGTTTGTTTGTTTGGTAGTGGTATGATTTTTTATGGCAAATTTTTTTTTTGGAAAGGAATTTTTTTTTTGGTAAGAGTGGGGATAAAGGAAACGAAGGTAAAAAACTAAAAAAAAAAAAAGAAAGTGTGGTTGAAAGTGTACCGTAGGGTGTCTTGATTGCGTGTTCGAAGGAGTTTGCGAGATAATGGAAGAGCGATAGTATAATGTTATTATTATTATTACTATTATTGCTTTTGAAATATTTCGCGTGCCTGGTGTGGTGGGGCTAAAGTTGAGTGAAGTTGTAGAACAAAGAGCTCGTTTGTTTCCTTCGAACAAAGGAGTATTCATGTCCACCCGCGAGAACTCCCAGGTGCGATGATGGCGGGGGGAAGAATGAGAAGAAGAAGAAGAAGAAGAAGAAGAAGAAGAAGAAGAAGAAGAAGAAGAAGAAGAAGAAGAAGAAGAAGAAGAAGAAGAAGAAGAAGAAGAAGAAGGAACAAAGAGAAAAAGTAAAGAAGAGTAGAGTGTGTGTGAATACATATAAATACACATGTCATGTCGCTATCGACAAGTTTCCACTATACAGCGAAAGACAAGGTATAATACATACACTAAAAACAGGCCCGTCCGTACAAACAAACAAACTCACATCCATCCCGGATGGAAATACAGAGAAAGAAAGATAAAAAATCCAGCATGTAGAGAAAAAGACTAAAGGAAATACAAGGGAGGAGAATAAATCCGCCTTTCCACTCCCCCATAATAGTCATCCTCCTAGTCCAAGTGCTCAACAACCAAATACGGAGGATTGGAGGAGGGTTTTCTCCAAACCGTGATCTTCCTACCGAGGTTGATCTCAGTGCACTTTTTCTTCATCGGCCACTCCGGTTTGTCCTCCTCATCGTCCTTATTCTCCTTTCCGGAGAAGAAGCTGAGACCGTGGAAGATAACTCTAGCAGCCTTACGAACGGTACCGGTAACAATACCGTTGCCGTCACCGAGATACTCACAGATGGAGTCGTGGAAAAGCTTAAGAGGGATGTGTGCATGGATCTCCCAGATTCTGTCAACGATCAACTCCTCTTGCGGGACGCGTGGCCAGATCTCGGTCTTGTGGAGGAGGGTTTGAGCTCCATTTTCGGTTATTTCATAGGCCGAGATGAGGGCTTTGCCGATGAAGCGGGTTTTGCACGGCTTCTGCTGCGGGTCCACGTTCTGGGTAGAGAGGAGAATGGCGAAACGGATCTGGCCCTTTGCCTCAATATATGCGTCTAGTCTGAGCTTGACGGCTGAGGCGCTGTTTTCGTTGACTACGTCGATGACCATGAACGGGACATCTGAGGAATTGATATAAAGGGCAGAATCGGGAATGACGTGGTTTCTCATAAGTTTAATTGCTAAGGAGATTTGTCAGTCTGTGAAGTAGTAAAAAGGTATAGAAAAATAGAGTGGTGAATACAAGTGGTCCGTTTGACAATAATGGTCTCGTCGAATCTACTTTCCTCTTCGGGTCTGAAGAGAAACATACGTACAGATTCCGGAATGTTGAAACAGAAGTTTTCAAAGCCGCGGAGAGAAATGACTACTTTTTCTTCATCCTTATAAAATTCGAATCTAATTTTTTTATATATTTTTTTATTAGATGAAAGCTCAAACTGGGCTTAAGGAAGTGGAGATAGAAGACACATACCGGATCCTGACAAAGCCCGAAATTTTCTGCATAAGCAAAGGGGAAACGTTGGTCGATACTCCATGTAGTATCTTATATTGGCTGGCCCAGGCAATGAATTCCGGATTCTCAATGATACGTTTAACAAGTTGCAAGACGGAGATCTGGCACTTGAGTGGGATCTCGGGGAGCGATCCGAGCGGTGCAGTTCTCCTATGCATTGACATGGTTAAAGATTTATACAGTTATACCAATTTGGTTGGCGAATAATAGGAATTGGAGGTAAATGTTGCAGGAAAGCTTGAGGTGGGTTAATAGTATATAGCTTGATCGCTATAAGGATATGCCGGCTTATAAGACGGCTTGGTTGGATCTAACAGAAGAGACAGTCGTGAAGGTTAAAGGGGAAAGGGACTATAAGAATGGAAAGTTAGGAGGAAGAGAAACTGTAGTAATAGAAAGCTGGATGGGGGCAGAGTACTCACGTATGTCTAGAAATGAGGTAGAGTGAAGGACGTAAGGAAAGACAGAAGATCTACAAATATAAGGAAGGGAAGGTCTGCGATAGAAAGACTATGCAAATAGAAAGGCTTGCAAAAAGAAAGACTTATACAATGGTAAGCCAATAGAAAGGTTAAACGATAAGCATGGTGTCTTAACTAGGAGGGAGAGATAGGTAGAAAAGAGAGGAGGGAGAACTGGGTACTTTATACGAAGAGTGCGAGAGGAACAGCGCGCAAATTCTACAAGCAGTCCCTTCTATACCCTATTTCTATCCCTTTAAGTAGATTGGGATACGAAGTGTGAAACCCAGTCCCACTCAAAATACTCTACAACACCCGCAGCCCGCGCAATTTCTGCAGCCCTCTACTATACCGTCCTGTCATGCCCGCTTCAAAACCTCTATCCTGGTCAGATATTCCGAGTGATTAGCTGTGATCCCCGCCCACAACAAAAGCTCCTATGACTAACCCAAACTAGTCCGGTTTGCAATTCTTGTTCTACTGTAATGCAACCGCTATAGCCAACAGACAACATCAGAATGGAATCTCTAGAGAATAGGATTGCCTCGGCAGTTCTTTCAGCATATGCTGATCTTCCAAATAAATGCAAGCCGCTAGAAAGGAGCAATGCTAGCGAATGGGTTCCATTGTCTGGGGTTGTGCTTGAGTGCGGCGAAGGTGAGCTTACTTCTGTCGCACTTGGGTGGGTTTGAATATATCTTTCAGTAAGCTTTGTATAAATTGAGGCTAATACTTGTGTAGGACTGGTATGAAGTGTCTTCCCAAGGATAAGATTCCTTTAGCTGGTGGAATGGTTTTACATGATAGCCATGCTGAGGGTTTGTCTCTCACAAAGTAAGGATTTTTTTTCATGGCTGATCAATTGGATAGTACTTGCTATCAGAGGGCTAAATTGGTATATTGGCGAAATTTAATTATCAACCCCATCTCGCAAGAAAGGGGGAGAAAAAAAGCGAGAAAAAAACTAACAAATAGCCACAGTTTTTTACTCGAAGAATGCAAGGCGCTGTCAACAGATAAGTTGTTTGTATCAAAGTTCATCCGCCGAAGAAATCAACAAGAGATTTCCCAACAGTCTCCTCAGCCATTCGCTCTACGAGAGAGTGTGCTGATACATTTTTATTCCTCTGAAGCTCCCTGTGCCATCCCTTTCCCTTAACTTACCAACATTCACAGCTAATAAGATAAAAGGCGGAGACGCCAGCATGGAACTAACCATGGCCACCCAGGACGACCCAGCACCCTGGACCACCCTCCCACTCACTTCTACCTCCACTACCTCTCCACTCACCTCGGCACCGCTGACGGGCCTCCGTCAAGGGCGCCAATACTTCTCAGAGCTTGGTGTGGTCCGGACAAAGCCTGGCCGCGCCGACTGCCCACCAACCTTCTCAAAATCCTGCAGCGACAAGCTCTCTATCCGGCAAGTGACATCCGCTCTCCTATCCCCAACAACCTTCCTAATATCCCCCCAAAACGTGTACATCTCGACTACGGTTCTCCCAGCAACGTCCTACTCCCCCACCGCCTGTGCACGCGCCTTCAGTGCGGCGGGGCGTATGGGGCCACTAGTGGGCAGGAAATTCGAGGGCGGATACAAATTCTCCCCTTTCACTGTTAGAACTACGAATCTTGCATTTAGGTTTTCGAAGGAGGCTGCTGGGGCGGGTGCTATTGGGAGCAATATCTCCGCTGTTTGGGTTAGGGGGAGGGGATTTGAGACGTTAATTGGGGGCGTGCTGCAGGGCAGGAAGAAGTTTACTTCAGGGATTAAGGGCGCTAGTATGCTTTGTAAGATGTTGATCTGGAGGCTGGCGCAGAAGGTCGCAGCGGCTGAAGGTGTTGAGGGGATCGGTGGAGAGCAGTATGGGTTGGTTAAGTTGGGTGTGAAAATGACTGCGAGAAATGAGGCTAAAGAGGTGACGAGAAAGGTGCTTGGGGGGTGGGTTAGGAACGGCGGGGACGACTTTGCGATGCAGGAGTAAGTGGGTTGGGCTGCTGAGGGGCGCGAGCTTATATGTCCTTGCGTGCGAAAACCCCGATTGCGCCATTTGGTTACGAGTTATTACTGTATCCTTCTTTGTCTCATTAGAGTTTTATACCCGGCGGTGGGCCTCAATACTAAACCATGGAAGCAAGGCAATTTCCACATTGTGTCAATATATCTAACAAAGAAGCATTTTCTCCCAGAAACCATCCGCACTCTGAATTTAGCCTAGCTCCTGAGCCTGGGTTTTACTCCACACACTCTTAAAACTCATGGGGCTCACCTAGCTTGTAGGACTGTCCGCTTGATCTCCCAAAACCTTCAGGAGGAGTTAGGCATATAGACCAGTGACCTACACCTACTCTAATCCACTAGAGTTCCCTGTTCAGAGGTGGCTCTCGCCTCCCCCATTTTAGTCTCTCACGAACAAAGAACGCACATCCCCAATTCAGAGCATAGGGACTAGGTGGCGTTCTCTCTCAAGTGCTTAGATTGAGCTACTGATATCACCTTTAGTCAGCATTCATGGGTATTAACAAACACCCCTCGAATCAGCATGAGCTAGCGGCATCCCCTAGCTTCCTCAGATGGGCTATTTTCTCGCGGGACGGATTAAATCGTGTCTTGCCTACCGATGATCTGTTTAAGCTTTGCTGCTCGGGGGAGTGGCCACCTTCATCTGCTTGAGCGAAACTACTTTCCTCCTGCATACTCGGGACCTACTTTTCTTCCACTACGTACAGGAGAATGTGACTCGAAAGCTCAAGTACATCGTTTCTGCACTTATTGGGGAAAAGCGTCCCCATAGGTATTAATTTTTGGGTGTGATCTCTGGGTCGGATAGGCTGGGAATGTTGTTTTAATTTTATAGGCATTATATAAATTAATGTAGTTTTGATTAAAGCTTGTTATGGCCCGACTGATAGATTAATGGGGAATGTTTACTTTTAAACTCTTTACTTAATGCTGATACCAAATCTCTAAGTTTCTGCTGGAGCAATTTATTGTAATATATATATCTTGTCGATAAGATAGAAGAGTGGAAGCGAGGTTCCTTGCTGGTAGGAGAAGATAATAGGCAGATGTGTTGCTAACACTATTCGGTATTAATATTTAGTTATTAGTCTCACACTATCTATAGAGTGCTGGCAGTAGCCTTTGTGGTTGACAGATATCCTGTATATATCATGCTATTGGACAAAACATTTCTTTGGCTACTTCAGTAAAAATCTAACACTGATGTGGTCTCTACAGCAGCGGTATAAGCCGAAATACCGCCACTTTACAGATATGGAAAAAGGCAACGGATTAAGGCTTCATAATTTACTTCAATAGTGTTACTGAAGGGTTTGTTTTCACTAGAAATGCAGCAACCGCTGGGAGGCGACTTTGAAACTATCCACTCTTTCAGGCTCGCAATTGCCTATCCCATGGACTGTAAAAATGCATATTCGCACCGCCCATGGTGCGAAATTTTCGTCATTTGAACTGTTTTTGATGGCACTGCCCAACATGTCCCTCAACCTAGTTCTAAATTTCAGAACTAGAGCTCTTACAAGCTAGATAGAATATTAATTTTTCCCCAATTGAAATTGACATTGGTTTTCATGATAAAACAGCATGTAGGAGTGGGTTTTGACTCAATAAAAATTACAGGATGATCAAATATACCCTCTAAAGAAGTTTTCAGAACATGGC
>Ga0307507_10002197_pt1 | contig 41742 bp, 17 predicted proteins | sample 7_EM_MG_FD_207223 | JGI IMG/M metagenome (GOLD analysis project Ga0307507, IMG submission 207223) | Populus trichocarpa ectomycorrhiza microbial communities from riparian zone in the Pacific Northwest, United States - 7_EM | ecosystem: Host-associated > Plants > Roots > Unclassified | place... | reverse complement strand
AAGATTATATTAGATAATATATAATAGTTAAATATATAGTATATAACTTTACCTTAATTGCATGTTAAGAAATATATAGTTACCTTTTAAAGTTACTAAGTAGGTTAACTGCGTGTTAAGGAACATACAGTTAGCTTTTAAAGTTGTTAAGTAGGTTAACTGCGTATTATTTAACTTTTAAAGTTGCTAAGTAGGTTAATTGCATGTTAAGAAATATATAGTTAGCTTTTAAAGTTGTTAAGTTAGTTAATTGTATATCAAGTTAGTTAAATTGCGTGTTAAGTTAGTTAATTGCATGTTAAGTTAGTCAAATTGCGTGTTAAATTAGTCAATTATATGTTAAGTTGGTTAAATTGCGTGTTAAGTTGGTTAATTGCATGTTAAGTTAGTTGAATTGTGTGTTAAGTTGGTCAATTGCATGTTAAGTTGGTTGAATTGCGTGTTAAGTTGGTCAATTGTATATTAAGTTGGTTGAATTGTGTGTTAAGTTGGTTAATTGCGTGTTAAGTTAGTTAATTGCGTATTAAGTTAGTTAAATTGCATGTCAATTACGCAAAACGCAAAAATTAATAAAGAGGTCTATTTTTAGCAAGTTACGTGGCGCCAAGAGATCTAGAAACTCTGCGACTCTTAAGCTTGATTATGCATTAACCTCTATACAGAGCTTAATTCTTAACGCCATAATGGCTCTCGTAGCTTGTTTCTATTGCATACTCTTTTACAAGTTGCCACGAATCGCTAGCTAGTCGTTAATTGTATATTCCTCCCTCTGCCTATATAAACTCCTCCCTCCCTGCCCTAAACTCTCCCCTAATACTAGCTACTACCATGACTAGCAACACGTTATTGAACATAAAGTGGGGCGATAAGCGGCCTACGGCTGCTGCAGGCTGCTATATAGGCGACTAGATTAACCTAGTTGTGCTGGCGCTTATGCCGGAGGCTATAAAGTTGGAATACTTTGCTACGCTTCTAGAGGCCGCAAAGGCTAGTAGTAAGCGGACGGCTAATAAGCACCTAGATATAACGCTTTATTGGAAGCGCTCGAATCTTAGTGTTAAGAAAATAGGTGAGGCTCTAGCCCCTCCTACTATCTTATTGGTAGCCACTAGATTTCTAGGTATCCCCTAGCAGATCTTACTGTAGATATATAACTATAAATTCTGGCTAGCCAAGCAGCTTCCACTCCTTTGCCAGGCTAGGTAATATTAGGCCCTATTTAGTAAGGAGGCTCCGCCTAATTTAAAGAAGGAAAAGGCCTTTAAGGACTTTAGGGCCTCTTATACTATATAGTTGTACTACTTTATTATATACGCCCAAATCGTCGCCTAATTGTTTCCGGATTACCATACTATTATGCCTAAGATATTGGCCTTCTATAATATAGTCCTAGACTAGGCCTAGATCTATAAATAGAAGGATATAGTGCTTTCTTGCGCCGTATAATAGCATTAATATATAATTAACACTAATAAACTGGACTTTAATTAGATGGCCATGCTAACCTAATTTAAGAACTCTTTCTTAATGCTAGATAAGATCCTTTCTGCTCTAGCTATGGCTAATATAAGGCTACTAAAGAGGGAGAGTCGTACACGCTAGGCCCATAAGAGCAATATTAAGAGCTAGGTCTGTGATAAGTTTAATACTAGCACCTACTTCTTTAACGTGTGTAAAAGGAAGCATAAGTGCAATAAGTGCGGCTCTAATAAGCATGCCGCTATAGCGTGCATAAAGAAGTGAAGCTGGAGCCTTAGCGCGGATGATAGTATAGACGTTAACTCCACAGATGAAGTCTACCTGTCCGCGCCAGGCTATGGCCTCCTGCCTATTAAGGCAGGCCTACTAAGCCTATTTATAGGGCCTATTAAGGCCCTAGAGCTAACCCTAGTATACTAACTTGCCTAGGAAGCGACCATAACTGTGCTTAAAGTGCTTAAGCTACTGCCAGAGCGGCCAAATACGCACCTGTTGTTTGATACCTACGACAACTCCAAGCCTCTGATTTTGAACTTACCCTCTCCGCTATACGCGTTGGCCTGGGTAAGGCTACTTATAACATACCTAGGCGACCTAAAAACGCTACTGCCCGCTATTATTACATTTGGCGCCTAAATAGGATATATAGGGCCGCTGGCCTACTCCCGTAGCCTAAACCACCCTATTAATGACCTAGCGGTGATTATGGATAAGCTACAGAGTAACCTTTTGGCTAAATAGGTCTAGATTTTAACAACTAACACCTTTATCTTGCCGCTTAGGCTAGTTCCAAAGTATAATGGCGGCTGGTGTTGTATATATAACCTATTATACCCGCCAGGGCGCGGAATTAACCAGCGGATTCCTTGCCACTATGGCTATCTCTTATACCTACGACTCCAAGAGATCTATGATATAATTGTGGCCTCTAGAAGAGGCTGCCTTATTATTAAGCGAGATATTAAGGACGCCTTCTATATGGTGCCAGTTGTACCTTACCACTAACCGCTACTTAGCTTTGAATGGGACGGTGTAATATACGTTAAACGTTGCCTCCTATTTAGCCTAGCTACTACCCTATTTCTGTTTAACCTCTTTACGGAAGGACTATAATGGATCCTTGCCGCGCTGTTGTCTAATTAGTCCGTTAACTACTATCTAGATAACTTTATCTCTATTGTTTACTGGAGTGGCTCTTAGTCGGAGCTCTAAGAGCGCTTTGATGTAGTCTACCGCGCTATTACAGATAGACTTGGCATCCTATGGAACGACTCTAAGGATAAACAAGGCACCTGCATTACAGTTCTAGGCGTAGAAATTAATAGCGAGGCTATAAAGGCCAGGCTTCCTATAGATAAGAAGCTCTAGGTCTTCTAGGCTATAGCTAATGCACTTAATAAAGGCAGCCTAATGCTGATGGAGGCGCAGTTGCTTGCTAGCTACCTTAACTTCTGCGCGTAGGTAGTGCTCCTTAGAAGGACTTAGCTATATCCGCTATTTATATTTATCACAGCCTTTCCCCCTATAGCCCGCGCTAGCTAGTACTAACTGCTAGCGGACCTTATAGAAGACCTTAAATAGTAGAGAGACCTGCTACTATAGTTTAACGGAGTCCGCTTCCTTAACAGTGCTGCTAGGCCGCTAGTGCACGTTATTACAGACGCCTTAGACGCCGGCCTTGGCCTCTTTTACTTTAAATTGTTGAATATAGACGCCTCTTGGCGGGACTACGCCTTACACCTTCTACTAGCCCACGCTGTAATGATAGCCGTTAAGCCAGAGCTCAAGACGGCCTATATTAATGTTAAAGAGGCGGAGGCAATTCTTATTACTTTCTAGCTGTTTAGCTAATTGTGGCATGGCTATAAAGCAGTCCTATACACTAATAGCTTTACCGCGCTCTGGGGCCTCTAGAAAGGATATATTAAAGGCACAGCAAACGCCCTTCTTAAATAACTCCTCCTGCTTATGGCCGCGTGAGATATAGACCTACACCTAATATAGCTTTCCTTAGAGGATAATACGCTGGCGGATGCTCTTTTACGTCTAGATAGGAAGCAGATTGCTAATATAAGCCTATAGTTAAGCAACCTCTTACCCTTAAGCCGCCCGATTGGTTCCGGAAAGAGAACGAGACCTATACCTTTAGTAACGCCCACCTAAGGCTGCTCTAGAACGGCCTATCTGCTGGCATAAGGCTATTATATAAATTGTACTAGAATAGCTATAAGAAACTCTGCGCCTTAAACAGAGTTGCCCTGTGGCCGGCCATAGCAGACTTACTAGCTAGATGGGTTACTATACGGCTGTTTAGGTCCTTATTACAGAAGCAGCTACGCCCTAACTCTGTACTTTAAGGACTCTCCACCCTCTACTTAGTGTACGTAGATAGACGCCTCCCGCTGGAGGCCTTTAATGATAAGCACGTCCGCCGCCTTATAGACGGTGGCTGCTGACTGTTTAAGCAACGGGTAACTAGAGAGAGACGGCCTCTCTTAAAGGCCCTAGTATTGCAGCTATTAAGCTACCTCATGCCACCCTAGGCCGGAGGCCTTAGCCGTAGACCGCCCCGGCCCTTAATTAACGACGTTAACTTTATGGCTGCCTACTAAGTTGCCTTTGCCGGCTTTATAAGAGTAGGAGAGTTTACCTATAATGCGGCCGACAGGAAGGACGACAAGACCTTTACCGCTATAAAGCTTATAAGAGGTAATGTATACTTCGCAGCTAACCATGCTAGGCTTACACTTAAGCGTAGTAAGACGGATAGAGCTCATGAAGGCGTTAATATTATACTGGCGAGATCCAGAGACAGCGCCTACCTAGTAGAAGCGCTAGAAGCCCTTTTTACGCTAAACCCACGTAAGCTAGGCCAGCCGCTCTTCCACTTTAAGAGGGCTATTTTTAACTGGAATAACTTCCTTAAGCGCCTTACAACTGGGCTGCTGGACCTTGGGGTTAAGCCCAGCGGCTACCTCAGCTACAGCTTCCGCAAGGGCGCCGCTTAACACGCCTATAATAGTGGTGTACTTAACAGTTAGATCCAAACGCTAGGCTAATAAACCTCTGATGCTTTTTAGGCCTACTTCTTAATAAATCCGGCTGTGCTATACCGCCTTAACTACCAGTTCCTAACTGGAACTCCACTCCCCTTCTCCTCTACGGCCTTAACGGCCCGCATAGCGGCCCAGGCGTAACCTTAATACTATGCACACCCCAGGTTTGGCACAGACGTTGTCTAGGGGGTCTCCTCCAGTATATATAGCTGGCGGAGAGCTAGGCCTCTAAGCGGCTTAATTTGAAGGCTCTATAGCCTTATTAACGCGACGCCTGAGGCCAAGATCTACGCCTATGGGCCTGCACGGCCTACGGAGGCCTCCGTGCCGCAAATAATGAAGTTATCCACCAACACTGTGTCCTATGCGTGAAGCCGTATATAGACTAGCCTATCTAGGCTTAGCCCCCGTGAGAGAGCGAGAAAATAGAAGTCTACTTAAATCTCATCCTGCGAATATTTTCCCAATGCTATATAGTTTTACTAGGGCTAGGCCTTCCGCTAACCTGCTTAAAGCAATACCCTAAGCCTTTTAACCCTATTACTATTTTATATAAGGACGGCTATCTAGAATATCGCTATTATAATAATTAGTGGATATAGTCTGTCCGCTTACTAAGGCCTCTTAGAGCTATATTTAAAATAGACAACTACTAAATTATTCTATATAGTCTATATCTAACTATAAAGTACTATACCTATATAAATGTTAAGATCTACGCCTCCGTAAAGTCTATTAAGTATATCTATAAGTATATATATAAGGGGAATAACTATACTACTTTATAACTTATAAACGGTAATAAGGTAAGCCAGTATTTGCAGGGCCATTATATTAGCCCCTCTAAGGCTATCTAGCGGCTATTTAAGTTTCCTATTTATAAGGAGTTCCTCCCTATAATCTAGCTTGCGGTGCACCTTCTAGGTAAATAGCCTATATACTTTTAACTAGACTAGTCTATAAAAGAAATCTAGCAGCGCCTTAAGCTCTTTTACTCTATATTAACAGCCTTCTTTAAGTATAACGTGGAGTATAAGGATGGCCGTAACCACGTATATTAAAACTTCCCTTAGCGGTATATCTTTTATCTAAAGTAATGGAAGTGGCGTCTATACTAGTAAGGCTTTATAATAGGCCGTATATATTACTGCAGTCCTATTATAGGTAAGAGGTTCTACTTATAGCTACTACTAATATCCGTTCCTAGCCCTACCTCCTTTAAAGACCTCTATACTATTACTAGTATAGTCTATTTAACCTTTTAGGCCGCCTATATAGCTTTAGGGCTATTAAAGAATAATTATAAGTGGATTAATTACTTTATAAAGGCCGCCATTTTTACCAGTAGCGCCTAGCTACGCTCCTTATTTATAACCGCTTTAGTTTACGGTCCTATTATAGAGCTAGTTGCTTTATAGGACCGCTTTAAACAGTCTATCTACGATAATCTACCTTACTTTCTAGCCCGGCAGCCTAATACTCCTACTATAGTTAGTAAGGATAATAACGCCTATTTTAATTACGGCCTATACCTTATCTATTAGATGCTTACGGGTTACTAGAAAACACTTATAAACTATAGCCTACCCCAGTTTTAGTACTAGTAGGCCGTTATTGCTAAGGGAAGTAACCCGCTTTTTATAGCCGAGCTATAGCAATATAACCCTATAGAGAAAAAACGCTAGTTTACTAAGCTACGCTAGTAGCTAAATGCCAATTAGGCAGCATGCTTTAATATTATTATTACCGCTATAGATACGGATCTATAGATAGCCCACTTCTTTCTTTAGGGCCCTATAGGCACTAGTAAAATATTTTTCTATTACTGCCTCTATCACTACTACTACTTATATGGTAAGATTGTTCTTTATATAGCTTTTTCTAATATTATAGCCCTTTTACTGCCTAGTGGACGTACTACCTACTCCTATCTTTAGATACCTCTTAATCTATATAAAGAGTCTACTTGCAATATCTCCAAAAGCTTAAATCTGGCTAAGCTTCTACGTTATACTTCTTTGCTTATTTAGGATAAAGTGCTAATACAGCACCACTACTGCTTTAAAGCTGTGTACTATATACTTACCAATATCCGTTCTAATGACTCTACCTTTAGCGGACTCCCTACTATCTTAGGCGGCGACTTTACTTAGATACTGCCTATTATCCCATGGGGGAACTGCGCAGCTATTATAGGTGCCTACCTACAGCGGTTGTTCTTCTAGCCTACCTTCTATATACTATCCCTATAGCTAAATATATATATCCGCCAGGGCAAGATAAATTAGTGGTTTGCAGCTTGGGTATAAAGCTTATCCTATAATTTAGCCCTAGCTAGCAGTATTAGTATCCCGCCTAGTATAGCCCTATTATAGTTTTAGGAACCCTTTTACGGGCATATATACCCTCTATAACTACTTACTTGGGTATATATTGCCCCTAATACCTTCCGCGATCGCACTATCCTAACTATTTATAATAATACTATAGCTAAGATTAACGACGCTATCCTTCTGCGGCTCTACGGCCCCCTAAGCACCTTTTATTCTATAGACTTTATAAAGCAAAATGGGGAAGAAGAAAATTATATAGAACTACTACCGGCGGAGCTTCTATAGATATTTAACCCTAATAGCTTATCTCCATTAAAGCTTTCCCTAAAGGTAGGCGCGCCTATACTTCTTTTATAAAACCTCTACCCTAATAAAGGGCTCTATAACGGCACCTATATAGTTATTACGTGCATAGGCCGCCGCTATATTAAAACTTAGATACTTGGCGGCAGCTTTTATAACTAGCTATAGTTAATTCCTTATATTAAGCTTATCTCTATAGAAAGAGAACTACTATTTATTATTAGTAGAAGGCAGTTTCTAATCCAGCTATACTTTGCTATAACCGTAAATAAGTTATAGGGGTAGTCTTTAACTTTATTAGCGTTAATTTATATATACTAGTCTTTACCTCTAGGCAGCTGTATATTACGCTATTAAGGGTAATAGATATAGCTAGGCTTTTACTATTACTGCTATAGGACAGGGATATTATAACTACTAATATTATATATCTAAAGGTATTAATTTTATAATAAGGTATGTTATTTTATTAAATAACTACTTCTATAACTGCCCTATAGGGCCAGTAAAACCTTTATTAATGCCCCATAGGGTCTAGTAAACACTCCCTTTTTCCTCCCTTCTCCCCTTTCCCTCCCTCTTCTACCCCCCCCTCCTCTACTCCTTATCCCTACCCTCCTACTCCTTAACTATATCCGTTAAATGGCAGAGTAGCCCTATAACCTACTAGCGCTATATAGGGCGGGGACAGACGCGGGCAGGCAGGGCCTCCTCCTCTTTATTATTATTGTTATTATTATTATTATCATTGTTATTATTGGCGGTATTAGCGGCGGTAGTAGGAGGGACTAAGGCGTGGGAGGAGGCGCGGCCGCAGCGAACTAGTAGGGTGGTAGTGGTAGCTGCGGCGGGGGCAGATACTGTTATCTCTATTAGTTATACTTTTTATTATTTACATTACTAACTTACAGGCCTAAAAGGAGTAGCGCGCCCCTTTACTGCTATAATAGCAATTAGTATAGCTACCGCATAGCTGGCCCGCGACTAATATACAATCTATAAATAGGCTACTGCCCTATGTGTATAATATATAAGCCTACGGGGCTACCATACCCTAGCTTTGCATTAGGGCCGCCTCTATATTTAGGGCCCTGGCCTTAAGGCGGACCCCTTAGTAGACCCTAGGAGCTCTACCTAAGCTAAAAGCCTACTATAGAGACACGCCCCAGACGTGCGGTAGAGGACATAGCGCCCGCATTATAGCCGTATTAGTAGTGGCGGCTTTGGCGGCAGCGGTAAGCGCGGTAGGCAAGGGATTCTAGGGCGGGAGGGCGGTAGGTAGTAAGAGGGCAGTAGGCTGCAGGAGGGCGTTAGGCTAATTAATAGCCGTAAAGCTGGCCGGGGGGGGGAGTAGCGGGAGCGGCGGCGGCAGCGGCAGTAGTAGTAGTAGGAGTGGGTAGGGGCCTGGCGGCAGCTGCAGCTATAGCAGCTATTTATATATTAGTATCTTCTTAAATTCTTAAATTCTTTTATAGTACTAATACTTACCAGTACGCTTATCTGCTAGGACTAAAGTCCTACGTATAGGCACCCCAGCCTAAGACGGCGGCGGCATAGATAAGAAGTGGCGGCTAGGCGCGGATATAGCGGCGGCGGCGGCGGTAGTCGTAACGGTAGTGGTGGTAGTGGTAGTGGTGGTGGCGGTAGTAGTAGTAGTAGTAGTAGTAGTAGTAGTAGTAGTAGGAAAAGGAGGAGTAGGAGCAGAGGACATAGCAGCAGTAGCAGTGGTAGTGGTGATAGTAATAGTAATAGTGCTGTTGCTTAAGGAAGAAGACGACGACGACAATAACGACAACATAAATAGCTATTGTTAATATAGATCACGTAATCAATTATATAAATCTATACTACGCAATTATTATATAAAGGTAGCCTTATGTAACCACTATAACAGTATAGCAGTAGTAGGGCGGTAGTAGGGTGGTAGTAGGGTAATATGGTAGTAATAGGGTAATAGTAGGGTAGCTACTTAGTTCCTAAAAGGACTTCGTTCCTAAAAGGACTTTATCCCTAAAAGGACTTTATCCCTAAAGGATAAAAGCCTGCCATAGGTGCAAGAAATAAGTAAACTTTTCTAAGGAACTAAAATTGCCGGCTGTAAGTCGGCAATTTTAGAAATTTTCCTTAGAAAATTTGCTTATTTCTCGTCTTATATATACTATATTAACTTTTAACCCAAGTTTTTAATTAGTTAAAAATTGGTCTGAGTTACCTAATAAGGGATATACTACCCTATCAAAACACTAACCCTTTTATACTTGCGATGCACCTCCTAATATTACCTAAATAAAATATCTATTGGTATATATTTATAAAGCTTACGAAGCGCTTTAAAATGGTATTACTTTTATCTAAATATCTAAAGGTTAAGTAATGTTATACTAATGTAAAGCTTTAGAACTCTGCAGAGAAAATTTAGGGGGTATATAGAGCTCTACACGGAGCTCTGCAAAAGCTCTGTATAAAGCTCCGTAAAAACTCTACATAATACTTCGTAAAAGCTCTATATAAAGCTCTACTTAAAGCCTATCTGGAGCTCTAAAGCTCTACTAATATACAGCACTAATATACTAGGAGATCTTATAATCATCTCTATAAATAGCTTTACGATGGTTCTGCCATCGCCCGTATAGTTACCTATACAATTATCCGTACAAACGGCTCTGCATTGTCCGTATAAATAGCTCTATATCGTCTCTACGTCGTCTCTACGTTATCTCTACGCCATCTCTACGTCGTCTATAAACGGCCCTATATTGTCTCTATAAACGGCCCTACATCGTCCCTACGAACGGCCCTGCATCGTCTCTATAAACGGCCTTATATCGTCTCTACAAACGGTCCTGTATCGTCTCTGCAACAGCTCTGCATCGTCTCTATGACGGCTCTACTATTGCCCGTACAGTCGCCTATATAATTATCTTTACGACGGCTCTACAACGGTTCTATAAACGGCTTTGCAATAGGTCTACAAATGGCTCTACAACAGCTCCACAAACGGCTCTACGACGGCCCTACCACTGCCCATATAGTCGCCTATATAATCGTCCGTACAAACGGCTCTGCATCGTCTTTAGAAACGGTTCTATAACGGGTTTATAAATACTCTACGAACGGCCCTATAAACGGCTCTACGACGGGTCTATATCGTCTCTACAAACGGCTCTATAAACGGCCCTATTATGGCCCCGCAACGGCTCTTCTAACGGCCCTACAAACGACCCTACAAATGGTTCTGCAATGGCTCTACGACGGCTTTATAATGGCTCTACGAACAACTCTATAAACGGCTCTACAACCGGCTTAGGGGGAGCTGTGTATGGAGCTCTTCCCTATCTAGATACTGTTACGTGTAGGACACCAAACTTTCGCGTACACGGCTACCGCGTATCGCGTACACGACCTATTGCTACTACTACTCTATAGATCTCCCTTTTAACCGCAATAGCTTCTACAGCAGCCTCCGTAATAGTCCCCACAGCAATCTCCGCAGCAATCTCCGCAGTAGTAATCTCCGTAGTAACAATCTCTGTAGTCTCTGCGGTAGCTTTCTCCGCAGCCTCCACAGCAGCTTTCTCCGCAATCTCCACAGTAGTCTCCGCAGTAGTCTTAGCAGCCTTAGTAGCATCCTCTATAGCAATCTCCATAGTAGCCTCCTAAGTAGCCTCCGTAGTAGGTATAGAAGCGCTAGCAGCGGCTATAGGCTATACGGCAGATATAGGAGCAGTAGTAATAAGAGCAAGAGCAGCAGTATAAGGAATAGCGGCAGCAATATCTAGAATTATAGGAGGGGCAGTAGCAGGACGAGGAGGAGTAGGGTAGTGGCTACTAGGACGGTCGCTAGTAGCCTAGATAATTGCTAGAGCATTAGCAGAAGCGGGAAACAGAGTAGTAGGAGTAGTAGTAGAATTAGCAGAGGCAGTAGAGGCAGTAGAGGCAGTAGAGGCAGTAGTAGTAGTAAAGACAGCAGTGGTAGCAGTAGCAGTAGAGGCAGCAATAGCAGCAGTAGTAGCGGTGGTCGGAGTAGTAGTAGTATGGCAGTAGTATAGCAGTAGAGTAGTAGTATAGCAGTACTTAGTTTTAAAAGGATAAAAGCCTACCATATGTTAGCGACTCGGTCAATCGAGGCACGAGCACGGCAAGAGGGTCGCGCAAGCCTATACAATTATATTGTCTATAAACGAGGATCTAAAGCTAAAGAAAGGAAATAAGAAGAACGGAAGCACCGCTTAAAGTTATATACAATCTTCTAGTTACGTAATGGCAACTTGCCGCAACTTGCCATTATATAACGGCAGTTTACGGCAATCTAACGGCAATTTGCCAGTGCCATAACATTACCCCCCCTCCAAAAAAGCCTGCCCTTAGGCTTTGTATATCCGTATTACCCCCGCAGGGTATTCTTATCTTTATACTCTACTAATAATTTATTATCTTTACTATGCTAGCACTCCATCCACTTATCTAAGTACTTTGGCGGTCTAGGTTTATTAGGATAACGGCTATAGAACTCTTATAACTTATAGGGGCTACCTATAAAATTCTATACGGAGTACTAGGTAGGGTCTAGATTATATCCTTTCTAACTTACGCGGTACTTTAGTATTCCTTATACAAGTTTACAGGCCAGTATTTCTTTAATTTCCTATTCGTTGTCGCTATTAACTTAAATTAGTAGGGGCGGTTCATTCTTTTATCTAGGTAATAGGTTATTTATAGCTTTCCATAGCTTGTCTAGTAAGAATTTAGGGTAGACCTTAATTAAATCTAGGAGCTTTACTTTATATAAGTTGCCTCTCTTCTTAAGAACTTTATACGGTCCTACTATCTAATAGTCTAGCTTATAGCTAGGCCGCTCTATCCTGTAACCGGCTACGGTACCCTACCAAACCACCGCTGTGTCACTAGTGTATCACCCTGACTCGCTTACCGACTCGCTCACCGACTTGGTCAATTACCCCTTTATTGTCTACACCTTTTATGTATATATACCACCTGATTTCCATAGATTTAGAATCAAAGTTGCTCATTCAATTCCCACACTTGCACTGTTACATATCCTCTAGTTCTTTATTATAACCCAGACCTTATCGCCTATGGTAAAGTCAGGCTCACGCCTATGCTTATTTGCCTACTATTCTATTAATTTCTGGGCCTTTTCTAGGTTTATATAGGCTACCGTCCAGGCTTCTTCTAAGTGCTTAGTGTACTGCTGGGCTTCCTTATAAGATAGTTTTTCGCGTATAGTCTAGGGTTCTTCTAATCTTTCCCAGTTAAAGCTTATATAGGGTAAGTAGCCTATTTCTAGCTAAATAGGTGCAAACCCCGTAGAGTTATAGGGTAAGGTTGCCTGAGTATAGTCTATTAAGGGTAGCAGTTTAGCCTAGTTATCTTAGAAGTAGTTAATAAAGGGCCAAAGTCTTTAGTCTAAATATTAATTTACAATCTCTATCTAACCGTCTGTCTAGGGGTGGTATACTATAGAGAGCTTTAGCTTAATACCTAAGATCCAGATAAACTTATTCCAGAAAGCCAATATAAATTGCGGCCTATAATTAGATATAATAGTATCTAGTAGTCCGTAAATTTGGTAGACGTAGTGGATATACAGTTAGGCCCCTCTTTAGTATTAATATTCTTGTAATAAGGGATTAAGAATAGGCGCTTGCTAAAGCGGTCGACTATAACCATAGCTATATTATATCCGCTATGGTCTATAGGTAGCTTATAAAAATCTATAGAGATATACTGCTAGGGGCGCTCTAGTATTAGGAGTGGTTTTAATAGTCCTAGGGTCTTGTCTTATAGGATTATAGATCTACAGCAGCTGTCGCAGTTCCATATATAACGGTTAATATCCATAACCATTCCAGGCCAGTAGTAGCGGTCGCTAATAATTCTACAGGTCTTATTTTTTTCCAGGGTAGGCCGTAGAGACCTAGGTATATGCTTCAGCAATAAGCCAAGTCTATAAGTTCTGCTTCTCTGCTACTACTAGCCGCTCTTAATACTTAAGTAATCTATTTTTAAGGGACCATGGGCTAGTAACGTCCTTTACCTTTTTACAGTACTCCTATAGAGAAGGGGCCGTACAATTCGCTTACAGTAGCTTATTAATAAGGTCAAGTTCCATAGTATTAATAGGGCACATCTCGGCCTTTATGGGGTCCGTATTTAGTTCTACCTATATTTAGGGGTTAAGGTGCTCTAGTTATAGCAGCATCTAGGTCCGTAATATAATCTTTATAGCTATCTAGTTATTTAGGTCTTGTTTACACCTTATAAGGGCATCTGCACGGTTAGTTGCGCCTAGCCTATATATAATTAGGAAGTAGAACTAAGATAGGATATCTGCCTAGCGTACCTACTAGGCCGTAAGGGCCTTTATTATTATAAAGTATTCTAAGGCCTTATAATCCAAAACCACTTTAATAGGCTTAGGGGTCCCTTTTAGCTGTGCACGTCAGTGCTAAAAGCTAGAGATAATAGCTAGCATTTCTTTATTATAGATGTGGTAGTTTAGCTTAGCATCTATTATGGTCTTTAAATAGTATACAATAGGGTGCCATTCTCCATCTAGTTGCTTCTAGGAAAAGACATTAGCTATCGCGCCATCTAAGGCATCAGTTTCTAGTATTAAGGGCCGTTTTAGGTTAAAATAGGCAAGCAGGGGAGCTGATACTAGCCGTTTTTTAAGCTTATTAAAGGCCTGCCTACATATAGCATCAAAATAGAAGGGCTGGTCTTTCCTAGTAAGACGGTTAAGAGGCCAGGAGATCCTGCTATAGTCCTTAATAAAGCGTTGGTAAAAGTTACAGAAACCTAAAAATAATTATACCCCCTTTATAATCCGTAGGGGTACCCACTGGTCAATTATAGCCGTTTTTTCTGGTTCTGCCTTAATTCCGTCCGTACTAATAATAAACCCTAGGTACTTAGTGCGCTTAACACTAAATTCTAACTTCCTAATATCGGCCTAGAGACCAGCTTCGCGGAGCCGTTATCCCTTAACCCGTCGAGGTGCAATGCCAAGCTGCACCGTGCGCTGAGCTATACGCGAGGCATCAACAGAGCATGTAAATAGACCAAATAAGCTGCGATTTTTGCCCATTTCAATGCCATACAATGCCGCGCACATCCAATAGCATCGACTATGTGAAGTGGAAAGATCCTCGCACTAAAAAATCGAAACAGCCACCGCCAGAGCCATGGGCTTACGTCGCTGCAGTTCTTATCACGGACCCTATAAATCAGGTTAAACGAGAGCCTCTAGTTGGCTGATTCTTATCGATAACTAAGAGCCAGAACCAGCGGGTTAAGGGATAGGACTTTATAGACATATTCCTTATATTCTAGTTCATTCTTAGAGTAAATCATAATATTATCTAGGTAGGCTGTACAGAAGTCATCAAGGCAGTTAAAAAGTACGTTATTTATATACCGTTAGTACGTAGCCAGTCCATTAGTTAGTCCAAAAGGTAGTACTTTACATTTATATAATCCGTAGCAGGTCCGAAATATAGTAAGATCCTTAGATCTAGGGTCTATTCTAATTTAGTAAAAAGCCTAGCGGATATTAAGCTTTATAAAAATCTTAGCCTTACTTATATAGGCCAGTATTTCTTTAAGTAAGGGTAGTAGATATCGGTCTTTATAGGTTATATAGTTTAGTTTATAGTAGTTAATACAGAAACAGAGTCCACCATTTAGCTTTTTTATAAAGAGGATAAGTAAGGTAAAGGGAACCTAGCTAGGCTTAATAAAGCCCTTATTAAGGTTATTAATAATATACTACTTAGTGGCCTATAGCTCATTAGTAGATTGCTAGCGAAGGGGGCTATAGCTAAGGGTATTTTCTTTATCTAGCTCAATCTTAATCTTATAGTCGTATGGTCAGTAAGGTGAGAGTATATTAGATACTGCCTTAAAGAATACGTCCTTAAATTCCTAGTATTAGCGAGGTGGTTTTTATTCTACTAGCTCCTTATCTATAAGCTCACTTTCCCTACTAAGCTAGTTACAGGCCAGGGCTTCCTTATCTTTAATTATCTAGTTAATTTTGTATAAGCTAGTTATAAAGGTAATAGTATTAGGCCGTTTTAAGTTCTAGTAGAACCCTATAGCACCAATACGGCAGATATTAACTAGTGGGAGATTTATAGGTTTCTTTACAGACGTTCCATAGACCATATTTTGCGGTAAAGGGTTTATAACCCTCTTTAGCTCCTATTCCATTTTCTGTAAGTTATCCTTTTAGTCTATATATTTAGTACAGCGTCTAATATTCCTTGCTATTCTTCATAGCTGTATAGGGCCTAAGCCAGCTAGCTTATTACTAACTTCCTAGGTTTCTAGTGCCGGTAGTACAACATTAGTAGTTTAGGGGCGGCGTAGTATACGGACCCGTTACAAATCAAGCTGTATATCTTTCTTAAAGGCCTAATCCCTACGCATAGCATCGGCTTAGTAAATAGTGTCTATCTATAGCCATATAAGATTTTCCATTGTAATGCTGATTTCCTTTATAAAAGAAGGTATTAGAGGTAGGGTTTTGGGCCAGACAAGCCGTCTACTCCATACATCAAGCTATAAGCCTAGATAGGCTAGCCATTTTCTTTCTAAGATTATATTGTGGCTTTCTAGGTCCATAATAAAAAAGGGGACATTATACTGCCTTTATCCATCTACACGGAGGTAAATCCGCAAGATAGTCGTAATAAATAGTCCTATCCGTCCATTATACCCGCAAATAGGAATTAGTTTAGGCAGTTCCTTAAGGGGTATATTTAAAAAGTTAGCCAGCTTTATAGCATACTGTGTATCTATTAAGGCAAAGGTATTTACTCTAAAGTCAGCCAAAGCAGAGATTAAAACTTAATATCTATTACAGAACAAAGTATAAGGGATAGTGCAGCTATCAGATAATCTGTATTCTCTAAAGGCGTGGGTCACGTGCATGATTCACGTGCACGGAGCCCGTGCACTGTAAAGTCTCTTCGTAGCTCAAAGCCCTCAGAACGATCAAGTCAAGACGACTCAAGATCATTAATCAATCAACCCATTTCATCAATGAACTGCTCTACACGAACTTCGTGACAGTTATGAGCCCGGTCCGCCAACTCAAGAAGCTATCCAGCTATTACTCAATTATTTGAAGAAATTCTACCTCATCTGTCACAGGACGAGTTTTCCACGAGATTCTACGAGATTCCACGAGATTCTACGAGATTCCACCTCAATCGTTAAAGGACGATCCTAATAACAAGGACGATCCCGACGACAAAATACCATCTCAATTCCTCCTTTACCTATCAGTCAAATGACTCCACCGACGTCGAGTTCGTCAACGACGATCATCCTCAATAAGCCAGAAGACTGGGAGCAATGGCTATGGTAACTACAAGCCCTCGTGGACAAACGAATTTAGGCACACGTTAACCCTGCCAAGGAAGCACCTCAAGAAGGTCTACTTCAAGAACCACCCTATCCAAAAGTCACAGATTTCAACGAGAATGCAACCTTATATGCACAGCTCTCGACGAATCAACAGAAAGCGTACGAGAATAGCAGACGATACTATAACTAGGACATAAAGTACTTCCTAAAACAGGAAGAGCATCTGCAACAGATACGCACCCAAATCACGTCCATAGTATCGATTTAGAAGAAGCTACTGCTCAACCCTTCCCTCACAGTTAAGGAATGGCTGATTCGGTTAAAAGAAGACACTAAGCCCTTAAAGAACTTTATAATAAGGAAGGTATAATTACAGTATACAGAATCACTTAAGAGACTTAAGTAGGCAAAAATTACCCAGTGGCTTAACTAATGGGAGCATACGATAAAGATGGCAGAGAAGTACGGTCTTTTATAGATAACTAATAGGATCTGGCTAATAGACCTTATGAATGCAATACGACCTATAAGCAAAACCTATTTTATTATATACACCAAACAGGCAAATAATACCAAAAAGGCTTACTTATTAGAATACCGTAAAGTAGCAATGGAGCTATGGGAAGCATTCGCAAACCTCTTAAAAGTTATACTATCCTTAACTACTAGAGGGAGTGCATTTAACGTAGACTTTATAGGAGAGTCCGAAGAGGATATCTCTATTACTACTAAAGTCTAAAAGGGAAGAGGGAATAGCTTATCTCGCAGTTAAAAAAGGGCAGGGATAAATTTAACTAAAGAGACGTCTTCCAAGAAGTTAAAGAACCTAAAATGCCTAGCATATAATATAAGGGGATATACCCTTCCTAACTGTTAGTATCTATTTAAGTGCAAGAGGCCTAAAGGATTTAATACTAAGGGTACACAAATAAAAAAGGTATATAAAAAGGTAGAGCATAATAAGAATCTAGCTGCCTAAGTGGAATAACTTAAGCTTAAGGAACTAAATATTAATAAAGCTTAATAACGACAGGACAAGAGTTAGGAGATAGTTAAGAAAATCAAAGGAGAAGCCAATATAATATTCCTAGAATCGTATTATACCGGTCAACTCTATCCACTAAAGCTATTAACTATTCTTAACTTAGAAACTACTCTCCACATCTTTAATAACCTCTCTTATTTTTACAATTTTAGGAAAGCTCTAAGATATAAATATATCATCGCCGGCAGCTTAGAAGTGCCTATACTAGGCTACAGCGATATCACTATCTAAGTCACAAAACCAGATAAGAGTAAGGGAATCCTACGTCTTAAGAACGTTGCCTTTTATACGGACTTTAATACGAACCTAGTGTTATTTTATCTACTTTAAAAATAAGGGTACTACTAGGACAATAAAAGAGACAACAATCTTCTAGTTTAGAAGAATAACACAATCCTATATTAAATGGAAGAACGTTACGGATAACAGACTATTAAATACGTCCAACTAGGAAGTTAATCAGCGTTTAATATAAGCCGACTACTACGCCGCTAACGGAAGCGTAGAGCATCGTTAAGAGACATTTATCCAGATATAAAAGGTAATATATAACTATGGCATCTGTGTCTAGGTCATCTAGGACCTATAAGCCTTTATTATCTAGGTCTCAACGCCTTAGGAGTTAAGCTTTAAGGCCTTAAGACAACGGAATATTAACACTACAGTCTCGCTAAAATTAAGCATTAGGTCTTAAGAAGGCTCTTAAAACAAAAAATTAATAAACCCTATCTTAACCTCTATATTAACTAGACTAACCTTAAGGAAGCGCATGCCGGATTTATATAAGTTATACTTATCTATAACACCTTCTCAGGAAGATCCTTTCCGTATTTTATAATAACGTATAGCAAGGAGAAGGAGACACTATAAGTACTTAAAGATTTTATCTAATAGATTTGTCTAAGGTATAACCTTAAAGTTAACACTATTAAATCAGATAACGAGCTAGGGAAAAAAAGAACCCTTAAATAGCTACGGACTTAAGGGATTATATTTAAGCCTTTAGCACTATATACCTAAGCACAAAACGGTACCGCCAAACACTTAGGGGGTATAATTATTAAGAAAGGACGTGCAATAAGAATTGCTGCCAATCTACTATATAATCTATAGAACGAGATAGTTAACTATACAGTCTACCTTCAAGATTAAACGCCACGGGAAAGCAATAGATGGAAATCGCTATATAAGAGGTTCCATACCTACCTAGCAAATAAAAGACTAAAAAAGCCACAACTAGCGCACCTAAAAGCCTACGGCTATAGGGCGTATGCAATAATAACAGACGCCTGGCTAAAGAAGAAAAGGCTAATTAAGCTAGATCCGTGAGCCTATATTAGCTACCTTATTGGCTATAACTCTACCAATATCTATAGGATCTAGATCCTATATAAGGGTATTATTATCTCTACTAGGGATATTATCTTTAACAAAAAGACGTTCTTTAACGGCAAGTAAACGGACATCTTAAAGGACCTACACGCTAAATTAGACACGCTAATTAAAAAAATTTAACTCCCTAATACCCTAACTAAGAACGAGGTTCTTCTAGAAAACAATAATAAAGTATTTAAACTATCAATTTAAGAGGAAGACGACAATATTAATAATAAGCCAGTTTAAGCCTTTAATAAGTTAGCAGATCTTAACCTTACAAGAGCTCTTAAAGATGCGTATTATACACCACCTCTAACAAAAGAAGACGAAGAATCTCTATATACCTTTCACGCTAAGTATCCTATAAAGTTAGATACTAATTAGGACACTATTAACTAAATAGGAGATAGGTTTTATACTTAGGAGGTGTTTAATAACTTGGTTAAAGACTTATTTAAGGAAGCCGGCGATAATAGGTTTAAAGACTTTATTACTAAAAGAATTACCTTAGCCTATTATAGCGTCTTCTTAGCAGGAAGGAAGTTTAACCTTAATAGTTAACTTAATAATAGCAAGCTCAAATTAGGCAGAATACATAATGTTAGATTATATAGGAAGAACTTACCTCCGCCACCTTAGTTAATCTGTAACCTTAATATACACCCTCTTTAAGATTAGTTCTAAAAAGCTTAATAAGCTTACCTCCAATTCCATTATTAAATAAGGTTATTTTAGGAAATAGATAAGAAGCACGTAAAGAAACAGCAGATCCTTAGCTTAATATAGGTATTCGTCTATAAGACAGATAAGTATAGATGCTTTTAGAAATGCAAGGCACGCTTAATAGTATACGGAAATTAATAGGCCCTAGGAGACCTACCTATAAGAGCTACTATATTAGCCAATACGACCTTCTAAACCCTTATGGCGATCACCGCAAAATTCAACCTAGAGATGACACAGATAGATATAGTTAATGTGTTTATCCATTACGATCTCAACAAAGTCGTCTATATAAAGCTACCGCCAGGATTTAATAACGGAAAAAAAGACAAAGTACTGCGCTTAAAAAAAGCCTTTTACGGACTATGACGATTACCACTATTATAGCAAAAGAATCTCACGAGCTCGCTAATAGAATTGGGTTTTAAAGAGGTACCCCAAAAGCCGTGTATTATGCTAAAAGGTAGAATAGTTATCTTCTTCTATATTAACGATATTGTCTTCTACTACCAAAAGATAAATAAGAAAAAAGCTTAAGAAGTAATTAAGGAGCTAAGCAAGGAATACCAAATAAGTACCCTTGGCGAGCTAAAATAGTTCCTAGGAATCTATATGCTATATAATTGTAGCTAGAGGCTCCTATGGCTATCCCAGGAAGCCTATATTAAGAAGATAGCTAATTAGTATAAGATAGATCTTAAAGGGCGTCTTTTAGATACTCCTATAGTAGAATCTAAACTCCTACCTACTAATTACTAATTAATCCGTCCAACGCTTCTATCCTCTAATATAGACCTACTAGTCCGTCCTATGTCCCTACTAAGAGAAGCAGCTTCTACGATGCTATATTAGAGAAAAATGGGTTTAATACTTTATGCAGCCACTATAACGCGTCCGGATATTGCTTTTGCAGTATTATAGCTGGCAAGGTTTAATCAGAACCTAAGCCAAGAGTACTATTAAGCGGCAGACAGAGTAATCCAGTACCTATATAGCACAAGAAGCAGAGCAATCTACTATAGAGAAGACAAGGAAGGAACGAACAGTAGAGGGAGAGATAAAGAAATACGCGATAAAGAACAAGATAACGGAAGAGATGGTAAAAGCGAAGCGCAATCATTTATCTATGCCAGCGATGCATTATTTACGGACAACTCTGTAGATAGAAAGAGCTTATAAGAATACATTATAAAGCTATTCGGAGAACCAATTGCCTAGAGAGCAAATAAATAGGGTATAGTTATAACGTTAAGCACAGAAGCTAAGTTATTAGCCCTATTACAAATAGTAAAGGAAGCTATCTTTATTAGCAGGCTGTTTAAAGCAATAATGTTATATCTAAACGAGCCCTTAATTATTAAATGTAATAACACCTAGACACTCTAACTAATTATAGAAGACACGGCAAAGCTAATTACGAAGCTCTGACACGTTAACATCTATTAACACTAGCTACGTCAGGAATACGCAATAAGACGAGTACGATTTCAATAGATAGTAATAAAGAAGATAATTGCTAATAGACTTACGAAGGCCCTACCCAAGTAAAGGTTTTAAAGCTTTATTAATATAATCGGAATGGTAGATATTAAGAAGCGGCTAAATAAGGAGAAGCAACTAGAGGACCTAAGGGATAGTATTAAAGCAAGACGGAAGGATTTAGAAGAGATTATGGTTTAATTAACTTATTAACGGACACGAAAAGGTGGCTAGCTTTGACCTTAAAGAGCTCGAAGCTAAGGAGGTGTATTAGATAATCTATATTCTCTAAAGGCGTGGGTCACGTGTACGATTTACGTGCACGGAGCCCGTGCACTATAAAGTCTCTTTGTAGCTCAAAGCCCTTAAAATAATCAAGTTAAGACGACTTAAGATTATTAATTAATCAACCTATTTCATTAATAAACTGCTCTACACGAACTTTGTAACAGCAGCTTCTTCTACTAATTAGCTAACCTAGATTAATATATAATATATTAATTCCTTTTAACCTTAGAGAGGAGTCTTACTCTAGGGTTCCTCTTTTTCTAACTCTACGCCATTTTCCTAAATTAACAGGACCTTATTTATCTTTGCCGCTATTAGGCAGTCTTTTATAAAGTAAGTCTTTCTGGCCATATAAGAAGTAGGCTCCTTAATTACTAAAGGCCTATCTACAGAGGTTGCTATATATAGGTTAAGTATTCGCCAGGCCTATAGTAGGGCTAGCTACACGGCTAGCCGCTAGGTTAACAGTAGGCAGTACGGTTAGTGCTATAGGGGTTATAGATTTTACTAGGGCGCTATAGCCCATTCTTATAATACTTATATTTTAGTTAGCAGAGCTTCTAGTCTTATACCACTTAGCATATACCTTAATTCGGCGGAGGCCCTAGTTAATAGCTAGGCACTAGTCTATAAGTTTCTTTAGCGTCTATACGGTAGTATAAACCGGCAGCACAGCACGCTATAGGTCCAGGGTAAGCTTATTAAAGAGGTCTAGTATTAAATCTTCCTAGGAGATTCGAGCCTATCCCGCTAGATATAAAAAGCGGGTCTAGAAGACCAAGAAGGTCTCTATTATTTTTATATTAAGGGCTTTATAGTTAAGGCGGGCGTTCTATATCTTAAAGGGGTCCTTATAAATAGAAGACAGGTAATTAATTATCTCTTCTCTAGAGAGGAAGGGGTCTACTAAGTCCTAGGCATATTATGGATGTAGATATATCTATACGTCCCTACTAGTGCGGCCAAAGACATAGGCTATTTTAGCTTAAGTAGTAGGGAAATAGTCCGCATTAACTTTAAGCTTGTTTTGCAGTTAAAGCTTCTAATTATTAAATATAGGGTCAGTTCCGTCTATAAGTAATAGGGGATCTATAACCTTTGCGGACCACAATAATGCTAATACTATACGTTAGGCTAGGGCCTTAAGGACTATAGCAAGTCTTTAGGTGTCCAATAACTCCTTAAAGGGTATAGGGGTATTTCTGGTTTTAAGCAGCTCTTAAAGCCGTTCAATTTTAGTATTAGCTACTATAAGTTCTTCCTAGGGGGTCAAGACGGCAACTGTTTCACTATTAGAGGTATTTGCAGGTCCTACAGCGGCTTTGCCAGCTACTATATTTCTTGGCATAGTAGTAGGGGTATTAGGTAATTTCCGGTGTTTATTTATTTCCTAGGGAGTTCTAGTCCATGCATATCCTATTCTTAGGTTTCGCGTTCTATTTATATTCTTTTAGTTCTTAGGGGTCTATCCTGTCCTTATAGTCCTAGTAATGTCCTTAGGGTCCTATTTTATGTCCTTGTCCTATTTATAGCCTTATAGATATATTTAAGTTCCTTCTTAAGAAAGAAGAGTAGTAACAAGCTTTAGATAATATTAGCAACTTAGTTAATTAAGGCATAAGTACGGCAAGAGGGTCGCGTAAGCCTATATAATTATATTATCTATAAACAAGGATCTAAAGCTAAAGAAAGGAAATAAAAAGAACGGAAGCACCGCTTAAAGTTATACATAATCTTCTGGTTACGTAATAGCAACTTGCCACAACTTACTATTATATAACGGCAGTTTACAGCAATCTAACAGCAATTTGCTAGTGCCGTAACACTATAGGTGTGTTACGGGACGTAGGCAATGGCTACAGAGCGTATATATTTGAGGAGTCTACAAAACGTTACGTAATTGATCGTAAGGATCGAGGGCATAGGAAGGTGATATACTACGCGTAGCTGACGTAAGCTGTACGCGAAGCGTACGCGAGGGCACGGGGTTCCGCTAGGGAGTCTCCTATAGAGGCTCCTACGGCGGCGTTCCATGACACTACCCCCCCTCTTATAGAGGCGGAGCTCCGGCGACGCTGTGGTTACTATATACATATAGAAGGAACGCTTAAGGCATAGAGAAGGAAAAGAAATAACACTAAAGGGGTTGGCGGTATGGAGTTCTGCCGGCTCTAATCGTTAAATAGACCAATTAGGATTTTCTATCCCCGGGATAGAAAATCGCTATTAGCTCAGTAGAAGGCGGTAAGCTAAACTAACATCTTTACAGTCCGCAGCGTTATTGCGTAATAAGGCTTAGCACCCAAGAATTCAATCAATCAGATAACTTTAACCGGCGGTTAAAGTTCCTGGACATCTTAACGATTTTTCAGTTATATAATAGCAATCTGCGGCAATCTAACAGCAATTTGCCCTTACGTGGCAGTGTACAACGATTGAACTCTATAAGGGCTCCCATAGAGGATTAGGCACGAAATCTCTGCTTAGGCCCAGTTTCTGTGGATTCGCGTAGTAAAAGTCGCTAATTAGGTCCTTTGCATTTTTAAAGTCTTCCTATAGTTGCTATTCTGGCTGATCTATATTAAATCCTATATAGATAGCTCTATAGTAGAGCCGCCATCCTCTGCCTTTACCAAAGTATTTAGAGTTAATAATTTGTTTAATAGTCCACTCCTCGTGGTTCTCGTCTTCGTTCTTATCTCAGATTAGTACTGGTAGGGGTTCAGGCTATATCTATCCCAGTAAGGGGTTAGGCTGGTGAAGGTATAGTAGCTATAGGTGAAATACAGGCCATATCCCACAGGTGGCTAGGGCCGGCGGGAGCTCTAGCTTATATACGGCTCCCCTATTAATAACTTATTTAATCTAATAGGGGCCGAGGTTCTTATAATTAAGTAACTTTATAGGCCTCTACATAGAGATATTGCGTGCATCTAGCTATACCCAGTCGCCAACACACATCTCCGGTGGTGGCGTTCTATAACAGTCGGCAAAGTAGGCCTGCTTTGCTTAAGCCCAGGCCATTTCTCCCCTACAGTAGTTAAGTAGATTTTTTATGCGGTCTGTATACTGGTCAGCAAGTAGCATCTTAAGGCGTTTTCTATATAGCAGTTTCTTATTAATAGGTTCTAGTGGCTCTATGCCAGATTAGGGGTGATAACCCTTGTTTGCGAAGAATGGAGTAAGTCCTATAGTAGCTAAGACGTGGTTATTAGCTGCAAACTCGCCTAGTAGGAGGTAATCTACCTAGTTATCCTAGCCGTAGGCAACAACCTGTCGTAAGTACGCCTTTATACTGGCGTTAGCGTTTTCTGGCTGTCCCGCAGTCTTGTGGTAGAAGGATATAGATATCTTAACGGAGATACTAAGACGTTAACAGATCTATCTCTATAGGTTAAAGTTAAATTGCGTGCCCTAGTTGGACGTAATGGAGTCAAGTATCCCATATAGTCGGTAGACTTCGCGAAGAAAAGCGTCTGCGACGTCGTTAACGGCTATGCCTTTAGTTGGGACGTAGTGACGTTCCTTTATAAGTCGGTATATTATTATTAGGATGTTCTTATAGGTACAACCGTGCCGTTTATAGGGTGGTAGGTCAGTAATAAAGTCTATAGCTATATCTACCTACCACCGTATAGGGATTAGTAGCGGGTGCAGTAGTCCTTAGTACTTAGTACAAAAGGCCTTAGCGCGCTTGCAGCCGTAGTAGGCGCTTATAAAGCGTTTAACTGAGTTTATTATCTTAGGCTAGAAGTAGTATCGGCTAAGGAGTTTATAAGTTCCTCCTCTGCCTAGGTAACCGCTTAACCGGAGGTCGTGGGCCATCTGGATTAGTTACCGTTATAGGTCTTTTAAATTGGGGATAAATAGACGGCCTCTATAGTAGAGTCTGTTCTCCTTTACTTCTAAGGCTACTATATTAATTTGGCCTAAGTTTCGGAGGCTAGTGGGTGGCTTGCGGGCGCCAATAGTTTTCGCGGCAATAAGTTAGTGTAATAACGGGTTAATAGAGATGTTATATACAGCAGCAATAAGCTTGTTAATTTTAGGGGGCGGCTTTAAGTCCGTAGCATAAAGCTAAGGTATAGATAGTTCTGTTATAGGTAGTATACCAGGGGCCAGGTTCCTTACTTTTAGGATTATCTACTGTTGGAACTAATTACGGGGGTTGTCCTCTAACTAAGGAAGATCTTGCAAGCGGCGTATTAGGCTATTAGGTTTTATGCCTTATACTCCTAGCCTATATACAATTTTAAAGTTAAAACCGGAGAGGAACTCGTTCTAATGTACTTAGCGTTGGTTTAGCTGCTTTATAGTTATAAAGTATTCAAGGTTGCAATAATCTGTAAGGACTTTAGTTGGCTGGTTGGGTTCTGCTAAGGAGAGTTCCAGTTAGAATTCTTTAAACACTTATATAATTGTAAGGAGTTCTTTGTTATAGATCTCATAGTTACACTCTTATAGTGTAAGCTTAAACAAGTAGAATGCAACTAGGTAGAGGAGACCATCATCACCTATCTAGGAGAGGATGCCTACGTTAACGTAGTCTAAGGAGTTGGTTTTAAGATAGAGTTGTCATCCTAGTATAAAGTAAGCTAGGATAGGTGCTTTAGTAAAGGCATTTTTAAGGTCTTAGAACGCCTTCTTGCAGTTAGGCGTCTAGGTAAAGCGTAGGTACGTTTTTCTTCCTTTTATAGAAAGGCCCTTCGTTTGTATTATTGCTGTAAGTAGTGCTACTACGTCTAAGAAGTTATATATAAATTTCTAATAGAAGTTGGCGAAACTAAGGAAGGCTTATACGTCCTTAATGCAGTTAGGGGCTTGCCATTTAGTAATTATACGTACCTTCTTGGGGTCTATACAGACACCCTTAATAGTAACAATTAGTCCAAGGTATTTTACTTCTATAACTAAGAATTCATACTTCTTTAAATTAATATAGAGTCCTGCTTCCCTAAGGCGCTATAGGACCTTTTAAACGTGCTCAGTATGCTTAGAAGGGTCATTGCTGTAAATAAGTATATTGTCCAGGTACGCCGAGTAGAAGACGTTAAGGTAGTCCCATAAGGCGTTATTAATATAGCTTTAGAAGGTGCCTGGGCCGTTGCACACACCAAAGGGCATAACGGTATATTTAAATTGGCCAAAGCGCGATGCAAATGCGGTTTTCCATTTATCGCCTTCCTATATTCAGAGATGGTTAAAGGCGGCAATAATATCAAGCTTAGTATAGATTTTGGCTTAACTAAGCCGCTTAAGGGTCTTATGTATAAGCGGTACTAGGTATCAGTTCTTAATTATAATGGCGTTAAGTTCTCTATAGTTAACGTAGAATTGGATACCTCCTCCAGGCTTCTTAGCAAAAAGGATAGGGGCGGCTACTAGTAATATACTGGGATAAATAAACCCTTTATTAAGGTGCTTATTAATATACTTTTTTACAACTAGAAGTTCGTCTTTTAACATTAAGTAGGGTCTTTTATAAGGTAGCATTTTTCCTTATTTAATGTTAATGGCATGGTCATCAGGTTAATATGGGGGAAGTATATCTACGCCCTTTTGTAAGCACATGTTGATAAAGTTATGGTACCTCTTAGAGAGGAGCTTGCGGAGTTCCTTATTAGTAAGTCCCTTTTTAAGCTTTATAAACTTCTCAAAGTCCGAGGTTAAGAGTTTATTGAGTTCTATAGGCGTATCGTCCTCTAGGAGGTCCACCAGATCTATCCTATTACTATAGAGGACGTGATCCTATTCTTTATTAAGTTTGTATAGCTGTAAGTAGGAGGCTGCTGTAACAACCTAGCTCTTCCTTCGTGCTATGTAATAGAAGGCTACGGCACTAACGTGGTAACAGTTGGTCGTGGGTGGTGTAATCAGAGGTTCTTTGGGTTGATATCCTAGGGAGTAGGTAGAGGCGGCTAGGCTATACCCTAGGCAGGTCTCTCTATAGTAGTTAAAGTTAAAGGTTACTTCTCTTTTCTTCCAGTTAATAATAGGGTTATGCTACTTGAGCCAGTTTATTCCAAGAATAATAGGGTAATTAGTAAGTGGTGTAATATAGGCCTAGAGCTCTTCTTGATGTCCATTTATGTCTAGGTAGAGTTATGCCATATAAGTAATCTTTTATGCAGTACAACTACCGTCAGCGAGTTGTAGGGCGCGGGCTTTAGTAAGGGGTAAGGTTAGTAGGTTATATTTATACACAAATTAGGTATCTATAAATTTATCAGTAGCTCCGCAGTTAATCATAGAACGGTCTTTATATTGTTTTTTAGCAGTTGTTCCTATTATAGGTAAAACTATCTGTTTCCATCTGTCCATTCTTACTAAGTCATCTATTAAGCAGGCCGATATATAGATCCCTCTATTATTAGGGTGTCCTAGCTCGCGACTTAGGGCTAGGACTAAGCATTTCCCGCTACTTTTGCTGCTGCTGCTTCTTTATCTTATACGGTAACGGTGTATAGCGAGGTATTTGGTATTCAAGGTATAAAGTTAGGTATTAGGCGGCAATTACTAAACCTAGCCATTAGGCAGTTTAGGTTTTTGCAATAACAGCCTTCTTAACGGCATCTATAGCAGCACCCTAGCTTCTGAAGTAGCTTACGCTCTCCATCTAGAAGTTTACGTAGGAAGGTTAGAATGGAGAGGTTGATATTAGCTCCGGTAATAGTATTAGTAGTAGGCGTTGGTGACCTAGTGTATATAGGTATAGTTAGTCCGGAGGGCTTTTATATAGGAGCCTTTGGGCAAGGGTTAGCAGTGGAGATCTAATTTAGCCGTCGTTTAATCTTCTATAGGGCTGCCACCATACTGTAAACGTTATTGTAATTATAACTAGCGGCAGCGTAACTAAGACGATAGGTAACCTTTTTAAGAAAGTCTTCCTGGTCTTCAGTGTTATCTTAGAAGAGAACTCTAGTGTATTTCTAGAACTTAATATAGAACTTATTAAATAACTCAGTAGGACTTATCTTTAGGGCGCGTAGTTTAGCTCAACTGGTGGCTACTAGGTTGTGGTCGCAATATATTAGGTCAAGATCGTCAAGAACCTTATAGTGGGACTACTACTTCTAGGGGCCATTAGTCTCCCATTAGGCGAAGAGTCTGTTAAATAGGGTACCCTTTATACGCCTAATAATGTAACCAATCTTGGTATCCTCCCTAGGAAAAAGGCAGGCGCTCTAGGTTAGTTTCTTACAGATTTACATCTTCTAGTGGCTGTATTCCTTGCGGTCTCCCTAGAAGACTAGGGGATTAGGGTATTGTATATTAGACCCCGTAATTATGGCTTAAGTTCGGTCGCTGTTATAGGGGTTATCCCTATTAGGTGAAGCTGCTTAACGCTAACTTTCGGCCAAGCGTTGGGTGGGTAAGGTTGCCAAAGGCGTAGGAACTTAGGTGGTATAGTACGTAGTAAGGAGGTGCTCAGCATCGTTACAGATGTGCTTATTAAGCTAAGACTGTAGGTATTTAATTGTGCCCTCCTTCTTAGTAACCTGGGCAATAAGTACAATCTTAGCTTTCTTTAATCATTAAACGTCGCGCTTAGATATACGGAGGTCATCTTTAGTCTCTTGGCGTGTGTTATTAGCAAGTGCCTTACTAGCTTATAAGTCTTGGATAATATCATGATCTTAGGCAGCACGCAGTTTAGCTCGCGTAAGCTTTAGGTAGTAGTTCTATAGAAGGCGGTAGTATTTATCAGGTTCTCGTGCTACCATTTATACAAATATTTTAGCATCTCGTATTTCAATTTTAATAGGTAGCTGCCCTTCTGGTTGCTTTTCCGTGGCTGTATAATTAATAAAGGATAAGACGTCGCTGGTGTCTATCTTGTTAAGGTCATCGCTATAGCCACCTATACTAATAGGGGTGTACCTATCCTACTAGGCTGGTTAACTCTTATCATCTTTAAGGTAGTGCTGGGTGCTTAGGGGTACTCGTGGTTATAACTCTTCTAAGCCACTAGGCTTGCCCTTAGGGGTTAAGGCTAGGGTTAATAAATTAAATTCTCCTGGGATTAATTAGCGTTGTAGGTTAGGTTAAGGTATTAGGTTGCTCTTTAGGCTTAACATAGTAGCTAGTAAGGAATATTGTCTTACTATCATAGTGCGGAGGTTGCTTGTAGACACGCTACTTCTAGCAGCGCCTGCAGTATTATAGAGACGTAGAATTGGTCATAGGCTAGGTGTTAGTGGTAAAAAAAAGGGCGCAACATAATATTACGGGACGTAGGCAATGTCTACAGAGCGTATATATTCAAGGAGTCTACAAGACGTTACACAATCGATCGTAAGGATCAAGGGCGTAGGAAGGTGATATACTACGCGTGGCTAACGTAAGCTGTACGCGAAGCGTACGCGAGGGCACGGGGTTCCGCTAGGGAGTCTCCCATAGAGGCTCCTACGGCAGCGTTCCGTGACAAAGTGCGAGAAATATACTAAATATATTATTTTTTTTATCTTTTAGTCTTTTAATTAATAATAAACGTCTATATAAATATTTATATAAACGCCTATATAAAGCTCTATTAATATTAGGTGAAACCTAAGCAGATTATATATAGCTATAAGGTATAGGCAACTTGTATATAACTTGCCTAAAGCACGTGCGCTATATGTGTCTAGGGAAACCTCTTCCTTACCTCGCACCTTAGACTCCTCCTTCTCCCTTAAGGATTTGCCTATCTATACAATATACTCTATTATTCTATTATTGGACTCCCTATCCATATCCTTACCTTATAATTAAAGCTATAATATATTTATTATATATTATTCTTATTTCTACTTTATATATAACGTATTTCACGGGTAAGCTGGTCAAATAGGTAAGTATTAGAATGTTAGTTATATAACGTGGTCACGAGACCACGAAGCGAGGCTAGCTAACCTAACCTTAGAGCAACCCCTTACTTCTAAACAATTAAATAACTACCAACTTCAACACCGCATACGTATTATACAGTGATATTTGTGCCCGTTGATAAAGCGAGTATACCAACACTGATTAGTAGACGTATAGATTAGGAAATACGTAATAAGCTAGAGCTTAAGAACCGTACTAGAAACAGTACACGGATCGCCTAGCCTTGTCTATTTCAGTTAAAGGAGAAAGCTATATTACCCTTAAAGCTTAAGACCACGTATTAGCTTAACTGCTAACGCGTTAAATCGCCTAGAGAATTATATCTTTATTTAAAGAAGATTACAACCTCCCTTAAGCTTGAGAGAATTTATACTAGCCTTACAGCCAATATAATAGATCGCTGAGAGAATCGCAGTCTTGCTAAGAATACTTTACAGGCCCGACGGCTGTAAAGGACGTATACACCCAAATACCCTCACCTCAACACCCTTATCCTAACGACCTCAACCTTGACCTTGACCTTAACCTCGACCTCGACCTTAACCTTAAACTATAATATATACAAGAACTAGCACACTGCTTTATACAACAAAATGGATCCTAAATGGAAGGAGAGAATCACCAGACATGGTTATAGGATTAATATAATAACTACCTTAGAGGAAGACCTAAAAGAATATATAGAAACAAAAATCTATAAGTATATATATAAGAACTTTACGGATTATATATTATGGTCGCTATTCCAAGAAGAATTCGAAGGCTTTACCATTAAGGACTTTAGAAAGATACGCTCTATTATTAGAGCAAAGCTCCGTACTTACCTACTCCAAAGAGGAGTATATGTCGCCACATACAGCAATAGATACCCACTCTATAAGGTTCTACATAATGTTCTTATAGAAGAGGAACCTCATAAATAGACAGATAAGGAAATCACAGGAGCTCTTAAGGAAGTCAGCCCTATAATTATAGTGGCACTATAAGAATAACTTAACTCAACATAAACAGCTCTAATATCGAATTAAGCTATAACCCCGTTAGTTATAGCCTCTTTAGTTCCTATAACCCCCCCCCACAGCCTATTACCTTCCCACACAGTGCCAACGCCTGTAAACTATTAACTACCTCTACTACCTCTAACGCCTATAATCCAGCCTATAGCTATAGCTACAACACCTAGAATATAAATACCTACCCCTACAACACCCCAACTAGCTGTTGTATCTATACCCTAGTAAACTGCACCAACTATTACCTAACAGTAAGCTGCACCTACCTCCACCTAAGATTAACTACTTACTCTCCTTACTTAACTCCTACAGATGTAGAATCAGCAATTATTGCCTACGGTAACTGCCTCTACCCTCCCTTTAGTAACCGCTCCTATCCTACCTAGTCTTCCTCCTGCCCAGTATCTTTACCCTAGTACTGCCAATACCAACCCTACTATACACCTGCCTACGTATAGTAAAGAGGCAGCCACTATTGCCAAGATCTACACAGACGACCAGAAGTATAATAGAGTGAGTAATAGCTTTAACTTCAAGTTAACTATCTTCTATAATATCTGTAAGAGAGCTAGTCTACCTTCTAAAGGCTATATAACTGTATTCCCAACTATACTAAAAGGACTTGCTTAGGATCACTACTACAATAGCAGTCTTTTAACTAGATCATTTACTAAGGTATACAACTATATACGTTACTTCTTTAAAGGACCAGAGTACTATCGGAGAAACCTTACTAAATAGAACGCTACTAACTTCCAAGGAGTTATTAACAAGAACCCTAATAAGCAAATCTATTAGAGTTTCCAACTACTCTTTAATAAGCTCTTAAAACACCGCCATAGATTACACCTAGAGTTTCGTACAGACCTCTTCCTTATAAATAAGCTAGTTACCGCTTGCTAAGGAGTACCAGTATGCCGTATTACTATTTCTAACCCCTCCAAAGACCTCTCCCAGTTAATTAGTAAGTTGCAATCTTCTATAGTTACATAAAAGAAGGAACACCCTTCCCAGGCCTTAATAAGACCGTCTTAAGGAGCCTACTTTACGGATCGCACATACCGCCATAATATCTGTAATAACCGTAACCGAACCCGCTCCTATAGATAAAATACTGTTAGATCCCTAAAGGCCAAGTGCTATATTTACTAAAAGGAGAGCTGCCGCTTATAGAAACACACAGAGGAGGAACAGAACCGTTCCAGAGATAAGTATAAAAGACGTTTTAACAATAACAAGGGCTGCAATAGTAACTTTAAAGAACGCTTCAGATAATACACTATCTACTATAAAGGAGACGACAACAATGAGTGTAATAAGACCTTTAAAGCTCTTATGCTAGACATAGACGCTAACAAAAACACTAATAATAACAATAGTAAGGAAGAATTAAAAGACCCTAACGGCTACTACCTTATATTATTTGGGACTTTTACTATAGACAAAGCAACCTCTATAAGCGTAGAACTAGCTAACAAGGCGTACACTTACTTACTTACTATAACCTCCACGGAACCTACTACGGAAACTAACCCGTTTAACTATAACACAATAACCGCTGCTTCACGCTATACTTCTACAGTATTTATAGGAATTATAATTAATACTAGTGCATTAAAGAAGTTTATGGCTAGTTACAGACAATTCCAGGCACTACAGAACGCGGACCAATTTATAAGACTTAACACCTTAACCAAAGGACAAGTTAATGTGCAGTTTAGCATTAAAATTGCTACCTCCATTAGAACTGCGGATGTTGTTACCCCTATAGGCAAGATACAGTTTTATATTATCTATATAGATACCCCCTTCTTGCTCTATTTAGCGGATATGGACAGACTCTAAATCTACTATAACAACCTTAGAAATGTTGTTATCACTTACACCAAAAAAGTGCTAGTAGTGCGACGGTTTGGCTACCTATTTCTCCTATAGGGCTTATTACTACAGTCATATTTATCCAAATCCTTTAACGCGAACCCCTGCTACTTAATAGATATAGAGCTACGGCGCCTATATCGCTAATTTGGACATCCCTTAGTTAAGAAATTATAAAAGCTACTCTATTATGCTGGCCATAAAACTAATAGAATGGCCATTAAGCAACTAACCAAGTTCTGCTACTACTATTAGAAGTTTAGTAAATTACTAGGCAGATTCCGCTTTACCCTATAAGACAACGTTAATTTTAACTACAATATCATCGTCAATATTATGTACATCAGCGGATTACCCCTCCTATATATTATTAATAAAGGAACGCGATTCTAAGCCGGTAGATAGCTACAAGATATTAGCGCCAAACACATATAGAACATTCTATGGATATACTAGATTAACACCTACCTAGGGCTACTAGACCTAATTACCCACAACGCCAAAAAGAACTTCATTAGTAAGGAATTTAAGCAATACGCCACTATTATAGGAATTAGTATAAAGGGAGTACCGGTCGAAGCACATAACTCTATTAGAATAGTAGAGCGCTACTATAGTCTATTACGCCGAGCCTATTAGATTATTATAACTAAAATCTCTAAAATTAACAAGGAGATGGGACTCCAAATAGCGTTCAAAGCAATTAATAATTTAGCTAGCCCTAGAGGACTAGTTCCTATATTTCTAGTCTTTAGAGCCTACCCCTAAATAGTCAAATCCGATGCACTATCCCCTACGGTTATATAACGCGCTGCCGCAATTAAAAAGGCTATGGTAGAGATACAGAAGCTATAAGCTAAACGACAGATTGCTAACGCGCTAAATATGCGAAACGGACCTAATGCTAATGCAATTCATAATCTCCCACTAAATTCACCCATTTTAGTCTAGAGAGAAGGAAACACTAGCCAAAGCGGCCATTAGGACAGGCCATTTACCTTACTTACCATTAAGGGTAAAATATGCACCGTTAAACTGTTTAGCGGACCTACAGCCTTTTAATCTATGGTTGTAAAACCCTACCTTTAAGTAACTGAATTGCAGGAGTAAATTATTGGACCAAAATCGCCACCTAAACCTCTATTTGGGTCAGCCCTTCCTAAGACTGTCTTAGAGAGACCTACTAAAGCTTAGCAACAACCCCTAAAACAAGGCAGAGGACGCCCTTGCAAATACCCTCTACTTACGGCCATGGCTGACATCACCATCTACCTATAGGATGACAGTTAATTCAGTACTTAATTTAGCGCCTCCTAATAGAAGGAGCTTACTAGTCTACTTAAGAAGGGAGTTTTTAAGATTGTAAGACTTACGGACATACCATAAGGCGTACAACTCTTTAATTTGCGATTTATTAACGAGATTAAGAATAAGAGAACTAACAAGGCTTTTAAGAAATCCCAACTAGTCATACAAGCTTATAATAACTTAGAAAAGAAACTAGTTCTTACCTAATTACCAACTATTTAACAAGTTAGCTAATAACTAATTCTCTATATTACCGCTATAAAGCTTTTATAGGCACAACTTTACCTCCGAGACATTTTATAGGCCTACGTACAATCAACCACCACACTGAATTAAGAATTCTATGTACGACCTCCGCATAAGCTGATTAAGCAACTTGGGATTAACAAAGCCTCCGTTTTAAAGGTTATAAAATCACTCTACGGAGTACCAGAAGCTGGTAACCACTAGTTTAAGATATATTACTTACATCACATCTAACAGTTGCATATAGACCAGTCTATATACGACCCCTGTCTCCTATAGAGCAACGAACCCTTCGGTATTGTAGGCCTATAAACTAACGATACTCTATTCCTGGTAGATAAGACCTTTATAAACGCAAAGCAAAACGAGCTGTATAAGGCCAAGTTTATGGCTAAAGAATGGGAACAACTTACCATTAATATACCTATTAAGTTCAACGGTGGAGTTATTCAGCTACTAACTGACGGGAGTATTACACTTACTTAGGAACGACAATGTATAAACCTTAGTACAATTAGCACCAAGCTTGCTATAAGTACAGGATTAAGAGGAGCCACAAGAACCTTAACTCTAAAGGACTAGTACATCGCTTAACGCGCTAGAGGTGTATATATCGCTTTAGTTTGCCAGCCAGAAGCCTTATTTAATTTATCTTTTGCCGCCTAGGTAATTAACCCTAATAAAAAAGACGCAAAATAGTTAAACAAGCGTCTAAACTGGTAAATTAAGAACGCTAATAGAGGCCTTAAGTTCGTTAAGTTAGATATTAAAACCCTATAGCTCCTGGTGTTTACGGATACGTTATTTGCTAATAACAAGGACCTCTCTTCGCAGATTGGCTATATTATCGTACTAGCTAATGCTATAAAGAAGGCCAACATTGTCTATTAGAGCTTAGTTAAGTGCAAAAGAGTTACTTGGAGCGTACTAGCTTCTAAACTCTACAGTACAGCCCATAGCTTTAATATCGGCGTTACAATTAAATCTACAGTAGATAAGATCCTATAAATTAACCTTTTACTTGTGCTTTGCACTAATTCTAAGTCCTTATATAACTGTCTAGTACAACTTAGAACTACCCAAGAAAAGCGCCTAATAATTGACGTAATATGCCTCCGGTAAGCCTACAAACGGAGACAGATTACGGAGGTGAAATGGATTAACGGAGAGGCCAACCCTGCTAACGCTATAACGAAGGGAAAACCCTGCGAGGCTCTTTAACGGCTTATTAATACAAACCAAATCGATCTACAAGTTATAGGATAGGTTAAACAAACAAACTTAGATTTAGCTTAATATCAGGTAACTAATTATAACAGTGCGGACCCTAAATTTAACCAGCTAATTAGGATTTTCTATCCCCAGGATAGAAAATCGCTATTGGCTTGCTTACCACTAGCGCCTTGGCGACCCTTGCAATATATTAACCTGCTACCCCTAACAATTCTTCTTGCAATTACGGACCTGTAAAAGGAGCGTGGAAGCTATTGCGTATTAATTAGATCTCTAACTATTGCGTATACGCTACAAATAGTCTAGAAGTAAACTTGACTTTAGAGTATAGATTAGCCTTCTTTTTAGAGTTGCTCTAGTGTCGGAATATTAGTCATATAACGTGGTTATAAGACCATAAAGCAAGGCTAGCTAACCTAACCTTAGAGCAACCCCTTACTTCTAGACAATTAAATAACTACCAACTTTAACACCGCATACGTATTATACAGTGATATTCGTGCCCGTTGATAAAGCGAGTATACCAACAGTAAGCTAATTACTTCAAAAACACACCAAAAAATAGAAAAATCACACTTTAATATCTTAACAACCACTTAATAATAAATTTTAATAATTTAAATTTAGACTTTTATATATGCTCTATAGCCTCTATTAAAGTTGCATAGTAAATGGTTCAGTAGTTTTTAAGATATAGTGATTTGCCTTATTTTGGCCCCCAAATTTTACTATTTTAAAAACCACCCGACTATTTATTATATAACTTTAATAGGAGCTAGAGAGTATATATAAAAGTCCAAATTTAAATTATTAAAATTTATTATTAAGTGGTTGTTAAGATATTAAAGTGTGATTTTTCCATTTTTTGGTATGTTTTTGAAGTAATTAGCTTACCCATTTGACCAGCTCACCCGTGAAATACGTCATTATATATAGGAATATATAAGGAGCATATTTATAAAGTCCAAAAAAGGAGCTCTTGCTGCACCTAGCCTAAAAGACCAAAACCAACTAAAAGATCCCTAAAAAACACCTAGAGAATCCCCCTAAGATACATGCATCGCAGGGAAGGCATATATCAAACGACGGTGGTTCGCACTCGCGCGCGACCGCCAGAACCACGCCTAGCAATGGCCCTCCACAACAAAGATAGGCGAATACCACACTATAAAGCGGAAATACCTCTATTAAGAAGGCATCTAACAAAATATAGAGCCTATTAGACGCGTCTAGTATTTAGAATTACGGGGAAGTAACTATTAGCTATAACAAACTAACGCAGCTAGCAGAATGGCTCTACCAGTTTAGTAAACCTTAGGCGCCCCTCTAGCAAACCCTTAATTAAATCCTCTAACGGCTAAGCAAAATTAAAAATAAATAAAACCCCCCCTTACTGGCGAACCGCACCTAGGCCGCTGTAGCTGCGCTTCTATAGTATAGGGAACCTACCCCCCTTAAGATAATAACCGGGTATATAATTATAATATAACCAAATATAAAAAAGGTAGAGGGGCTTAGGGGATAATTAGAAATAGAAGTCCTTATAAAGATCTATAAAGAGGTCTATAACGCTATTATAGTCTAACACCTTAGGAGTGGAGATATTAGAGTTACCCTAAAGGACTAATAGGCAAAGGAATGAGCCATAAGGGTAGGGGATAGGCTAGGAGAACATATTGGTATAAAAGTACTCTATAAGGATTACCTAGTTAAGGTCCTAGCGGTTCCTATAAGCCTTAGGGTAGAAAAGGGACGCTAGGTAAATAACACAGTAATTATATAGGAGATAGTAAGACAAACGGAACGCCTTATATTAGGACTTAAGATCGCCTAAATCTAATAGCTTTAATAGGAAAATATAAACTAAGTAAATAATAAAAATAATAAGAGAATATAAGGGTCGCTAGAGACCTACTAGGGAGACGCTGGTTAAATATATGGCTCCTTTATTATTAGCACACTTATATTAGAAATACAAAAACTCCTTATTTAAAAAGGAATAATTATAAACGGCCTTATATATAATATAAGGCTCTATAACCACAAACTACGCCTAGAATAATGCTATTGCTATATATAATAAGGACACCTAATCCATATACGCAGTATAGGTGTGCTGCGGCCACTATATAGGCCCCTATAATATAAGACATTGCTTAAACCAAGACTAAATAAAATATATAAACTGCTACTAAAGCAGATATAAGGCGTAGGAGAGAGAATACTGTATTAAATACAGGAGATAAAAGGTAAGGGCTTAACAGCTACAGGAATAACTGCACGCTAGGTTACATAAATGGAAATAATAGGCGATAAGCTAGGGGGACGCAGGTGCCTTCTTAGCGTTTCCTACCTTTAATACTAGGGGGCTAGGCTAGCCATCCCAAGCCTTAACGGGCTAGAAGCGACGCTACGTGATATTACTAGACTGAATAGGGATATAAGGGTTATAGGGGACATAAGGGAGAGGACGCCCTATAGAAAGACCCCTATAGACAGCTACAGCAAGCTTAAGACCAGGATAATTAAGAATTAGACTTAATGCGGTAAATATAACATTTATAGCTAATTTATAAAGGGTATATAGCTAACTAGTAAGATTAGGGGAAGATCCGGAGATAATAATAGACTTAGATATAGAAGCGCTAGTAGAAACACAAGACATGGGAATAGAAAGCCCTATATAAAATAAGTAGCAATTAGGGTATAGATATAAGAGACAGAAATTCTAAAAATTCTAGAGAAAGTGGAAATAGAAGAAGTAAGAAATAAAGAAGAGACAAAGGACCCTTACTAGGGGTCCGCCACCTATCCATTATATAGTATAACTGCGGCAATATAAACCACCGTCTTATAAGGCCCCTATTATATAGTCTAGACCTAGAGAAATACTATATCCTTGCCATATAAGAGCTGTATTACAATACCTACATATAATTAACATACTGCCCTTAAGGATTCCAGCTCCTATATAAACCAAAAGCAGCTATATATATATGCTTTATAATTAGCAAGGCTATTAGCCTGTCCTTATAATTATAGCAGGCAGTTAACCTAGATATTGCAGTTATAATAATCTAGATATATAGGGGACCGGTATAAATTATTAATATATATAACCCTAGGGTCGAAGGGGTCCCATAAATAGAGAATATTATATTAGTAATAAGCTTACTAGAAACTAAAGGCACGGAGTCTATTTTATTAGGAGACATAAACCTCTACTACCCGTAGTAGGGGGGTATTTATATTGCTGCTAAATAATAGGCAAAGTGCCTATTAAGAGCTATAGACATCTGGGGCCTTAAACTGGCTACCCCCCCAGGAGTAATTATATGGCAATAAGGCTCCACTAGAAGTACAATTAACCTTATATTTATGGACGAAGGCCTATACTAAAGACTTAAAAGATGCAACCCTAAAAAAGAATAGGTATTTGCCTTAGACTATATCCCTATCCAGATACAGCTAGACCTAGATATTAAGGCGCAACCAAACAGTAAAAAATACGCAATAAGGAAGCTTAAGACAGATAGCTTCCTTAATATAGTTAAACAATAACTTTAAGACCTAGAAGAAATCCACCTAATACTAAATAAGCGAGGCTTACTAGCTACCCCTAAGGAAATTAACTAAAGACTAGAAAGGATCCAGGCAGCAATTAAAAATAGGCTAGAAGAGTACTACCTAGTCTTATAACTAGGCCCCTATACGTAATATATATGGTCCGCATAATGCGCGGTTCTTATTACCAGCTAATAATAAGTAAAAAGGAAAAATATAAGTAGCTATAACCCTAAAGATAAAAGACAATACAAAGATATAAGAAACCAGTTAAAGAATACCCTAAAAAAAGAAGTAAGAAACAACTGGAGATAGTTTATAAATAAGTATACTTCTAACCTAAGCCTCCCCTATAACAAGGGCCTTTAGGCTATAGCAAAATACGTATAAAAAAAAAGGTAGGGCGTCTAGTAAAAGACTTATACTTACCATCCCTATAAAGAGTAGGGGAGTTATAGGCCACTAATAACAATAATAAAAAGGTAAAGATCCTTATAGAAAGGTTCTTCCTCTAACCAGCTCTAGCAGACCTCAGTAATATTATAGGTAAAACACCGGTAACTTACCTACAGATTGACAACGACATAATAATAGAGGAAATAGCCAGAACTATTAGCCGCCTTTTAAATAATATAGTACTAGGACTAGATGGGATACCAAATAAGGCCTTAAAGATCTGTAGACTACTTATAGCACCTTGGCTTGCAGATATAGCTAGAGTATGCTTTACTATAGGCTACTACCTATAACTTAGAAGATCTATAACAACGGTCGTCCTATAAAAAGAAGGTAAAGTAGACTACTTAATCCCAGGAAGCTACCGCCCTATTACCTAAGAAAACATCCTTAGCAAGATCTTAGAAAGGGTAATAGCGGACTATATAGTAGACACGGCTAAGGAACACGCCCTACTACTATAAAGTTAAATAGGGGCAAGAAAGAACCGCTTAATACTATTAGTACTTACGTTACTCGCCACTACTATTAAATCTGTATAGGCAATGCAAAGGGACTTTGTAGTATTAATACTTAGCCTAGATATTAGTGGTGCCTATAATAACGTACCCTATAAGCGCCTCCTATACATCCTTAGGGTAAAGGGCTTCCTAGAATGGATTATACAATTTATTTAAGGGTTTACAGGCCAGAAAGAAATATTACTAGTCTTTAGCGGATATTAGAGCCCCCTTATTGCAGTTATAACAGGAATACCACAAGGATCACCCCTCTCACCTATACTCTTCCTTTTTTTTATAAGCAACCTACTTAAGTCCTTTAAGGAAGGGGCGACCTAGGGGATAGGCTTTGTTGATGATATAAACCTAATTATATATAGGCCAACGGCCGCAGAAAACTGTAAAATACTAGAGAAAGCCTATAACATCTATATAGAATAGGCAAGACAATATAGAGTCTAATTCTTACTAGAGAAATACCAGCTAATCCATTTTATAAGAAAACGTAACTAATCTACAGATCTTTAGCATATAATTTATATCTAAGGCTTTAGGGGCTAACCAGTTTAAGGCCTAAGGGTATTAGGAGTATGGGTAGATAGTAAGCTCTAGTAGAGCGTATATGTATTATAAGCAGCCCGTAAGGGCCAAGCGTAGTATATTACAATGTCTAAAATTGTTAATTCTATATAGGGTCTATACTTCTAGAGGTTACGCCTACTATATATAGCAGTTGTCCGGCTAACCATGACATATAGATCCAGTATTTGGGCCATAGGAGAAACTAAAAAAGGCCCCCCTAAATCACTCCTTAAACTACTCCAAAAGGTCTAAATAGCCTACCTCTGGAGCATAATAGGCGGGTATAAGCGGACAGCCACAGCACTTCTTAAGAAGGAAGCTAATATCCCCCCCCCTATAATTATATATTAAAGCCGCAGCAATATAAAAGGCGTAAAAGGAGCGTAACTCTAATGTTATAAAGTATATTAAGACACGCCTAAACAAACTATAGAGGGACCTTAGGGTGCCCTATAGGAGATCTAACCAACAACCCCAAAGTAGGGAAGATATATTAAAGAAATACAGTGCCAAGACATTAGTCTGTGCACACACGAATTCTCACCAAAATCAACACGACTTTGAACAATCGCACAACGCCGCAGCAATCAAATGCAGCCAAATCAGTATGAG
>Ga0307507_10002196_pt1 | contig 41763 bp, 55 predicted proteins | sample 7_EM_MG_FD_207223 | JGI IMG/M metagenome (GOLD analysis project Ga0307507, IMG submission 207223) | Populus trichocarpa ectomycorrhiza microbial communities from riparian zone in the Pacific Northwest, United States - 7_EM | ecosystem: Host-associated > Plants > Roots > Unclassified | place... | reverse complement strand
GAAATTTGGCTTCGACCCCCCAAAGGGCCAATCAGCAACCAGTATGCTGGGTTCCTTACTAAAACAGATGGTTAGCGGGATGGAAAAGATTCCGGAAGAAATATCGCGCGCCTTTCAAGAGCAGAAAAAGACAATTAGTGGATTCAGGCCGCACCTTCCGGATGTCGTGAAGATGCTGCAGCTCGTCACATCTGAGCAGCCAACATTTATGTGCATCGATGCTCTAGACGAATGCGCGGGCGTACAACGATTTAAGCTCATTGATTCGCTCAACAAAATCCTTGAAAAGTCTCCCCGCACGCGAGTATTCTTGACCGGAAGGCCTCATATCCGAGCTGAAGTCGAAAAGGGTCTTGCTCAACGAGTGGTAAGTATATCTATAAGCCCCACTAGAGGCGATATCAGCAGATACCTTCGTTCTAGGTTAGATGAGGACGGAAAACCAGAAGCGATGGACGAGAGTCTGGAGGCCGAAATTCTGGAGAAGATTCTCAAAAACAATATATCGGAAACGTGCGTATAGGCAATGATGACAAGAGCTCCACCCCACATCATCCGCTAATAAATGTATTTAGGTTTCGTCTTGCGTCTTTATATATTGATCCAATCATGCGAGAATCGACCATCGATCGGAGACGAAAAAGTCTCAGCAACATGACTAAGAAATTGGATTTGGGAAGTGTTTACGGCTCGGCTATGAACCGTATAAGGGCGCAGGAGCGGGATACCTATAGGCTCGGGATGGTAGCTTTGATGTGGATTACTCATGCAGAACGACCACTCAGGGTAGATGAACTCTGCCACGCCCTAGCAGTCGATCTAGGCTCTGCGGATCTCGATGCTGACAACGTCCCTTCGATATCTACGGTAGTGGGCTGCTGCCAGGGGCTTATTTCAGTGGACGAAGAGGAATCAACTGTGAGACTGATCGACTCTGCCCTCCAAGAGTATCTTTCCTCCACTCCTTGGATTTTCGGTGTCCGTGAACATCACACAGAAATGGCTAAGATCTGCTTGACCTATTTGAATTCCCACCAGATCAAGGCGCTTACAGTCACTCCCTCTCCTGACCTTGGTGGAATGCCTTTTCTAGAATATTGTTCCGTATACTGGGGTGTCCATGCGAAACTGGGACCATCGGCCCACATAACACCGCTTGCATTGGATCTTCTTCAGGAATATGATGGCCACATATCGAGTAGATTTCTTTTAAAGGAGGTTGAGCATCTGGATGATTTGGATTTGGATACCAACTTTATTGCGGATTTCCAGTTCACCGGATTGCACTGCGCATCATTATTCGGAATTGGTGAGGCTGTTGCTGCTTTGCTTGAAATGAAGCATGATGATATCAATGCAAGAGATTTTGAGGGGTATACACCAATTGCATGGGCGGCTCTTAACGGACATGTTAAGGTGGTGGAAATGCTACTCGGGCAGCGAGAGGTCAAACCCGACAAGGCCGATAATCAAGGCAGAACACCACTCTCTCATGCTGCGTGGAACGGACATGTAGCTGTAGTGAGAATACTGCTTAGACGGGATGTCACTCCCGACTCGCCAGACAATGGCGGCCGAACACCGCTCTCGCTTGCCGCCGAGGGTGGGCATGATGAAGTGGTAAAACTACTACTCGGACTGCAAGAGGTTAGCCCGGATATACCAGACAACCACGGCTATACACCGCTCTCATATGCCGCTTCGAATGGACATGAGGGAGTAGTGAAAATGCTAGTCAGCCGGGAAGAGGTCAATCTTGACAGGCTAGACAGTGCTGGCAGAACAGCACTCTCGCATGCCGCTGAGAGCGGAGGCGAAGGGATGGTGCAAATACTGCTTGGACGGGAAGTCACCCCCGACGAGCCAGCCAATGACGGCCGAACACCACTCTGGTTTGCTGCCGACGGTGGACATGATGGAGTGGTGAAAATACTACTCGCGCGCGAAGAGGTCACCCCTGATAAGCCTGATGATCATGGTACTACACCGCTCTCGGCTGCTGCTCAGAATGGACATGAGCATGTGGTGAAAATATTACTCGCGAGAGAAGAGGTCAATCCCGAGAACCTAGATAATGATGGTGATACACCCCTTGCATGTGCTGCTATCGATGGACGTGAGGGAGTGGTAAAAACTCTCCTGGAGAAAGAAGGGGTCAACGCCGACAAGCCAAACCGTACCGGCCGAACGCCGCTCGCCTCTGCCGCTGCTAACGGCCATGAGGGAGTGGTTAAAATACTGCTAGAGCAGGAAGAGATCAACCCCGATAAGCCGGATAAATGGGGGGAAACACCTCTCGCGCTTGCCGCTTTGGATGGACGGGAGGAAGTCGTGAAAATACTGCTCGGGCGAGAAGATATCAATCCCAACAAGCCAAATAACGACGGCCAAAGACCCCTCGCGTATGCCGCTAAGAATGGGCATGCGGGAGTAGTGAAGTTACTACTCGGGCGGAAAGAAATCAACCCGGAAAACCAAGATGATGAAGGCAGAACATCGCTCTCGTATGCGGCTGGCGAAGGACATGAGGGAGTGGTGGAAATACTACTCGAGCGGGCCGAGGTCTACTCGGACATGCCAGACAATGACGGCAGAACTCCGCTCTCGTATGCCGCTGGGGAAGGACACGAGGGAGCGGTGAGAATGCTACTCGGGCGGCCAGAGGTCAACCCCGACAGTATAGACAATACTGGAAAAACATCACTCTCGCATGCTGCAAAGAATGGACATGAGGGAGTGGTGAAAATGCTACTCGATCAGGAAAAGGTGACGCCCAACAGGCCAGATCATATTGGCCGCACACCTTTCATGTGGGCAGAGATGTATCGTCATAAAGCGGTGATAGAGCTGTTGAAGCCTCATGAAGGGGGTGGTAGCCGAGGGGGGGGGGTCTGACGAAGACGAAGAGGAAACTAGCAGCACGATTGTCTAGGAAGCACCGCCATGTTGAATTCGCTGTACTTTCATGCACGTTAGAGTATATTGTATACAGAATTTGTCCTTGAGTAACTTATTTTCCATTGTGAGCAGCAGGGTTCCGAATGGTCCGACCGGTCAAGTCTTGGAGGCACAACCAGACGGTCAGTCTAAATTGATGTCCGTGACTAGACCTGGCCAATAAATGTAGTCAAGGACTGGTCGGGATTAGTCCCAGACTAGTCTCCCTTTTCCCCCAGGCGTGGATGGAAGGCAGGGAAGGTGTATTAATAAGCAAGTTCGCTCCCGGAGCAAACTTGCTTAGTAAGTTTTACTACATGAAGCATCACTCGATTATTGAACTAGAAGATATTATAACATACCCTACAAGAAGCCAAAAGACATGGAATAGGCCATGAGTAGGGAGTGTAAACTGGTTTTCTGAATACCACTCTATATGTTTGTTTCATGTCACAGTGTGTTTCGGGTCACCTTGAGGTATGTTACTCGTGAACGGATTTTCACACTAATGTAAGCGAAGCAATATGTGCATTCCAATTTCCCTAAGATTTAACAGTTTAATCCAGAGAAACAATAAGTTAAATGAAGAAAGACTTAACGCGAATTAAATAGTGGAAGAATTCCCTGAGTAAAAGTCTTTTGTGTAGCTTTACTCTTAGTGTATCATCTGGTTTGACTGCAGGGGTTTTGGCAATTTGGCGGTTGGTTTTAAGCGGATAAGCAGGAAGCCGATGCACATTCTATCACTTGTTTTTCACACAGTCCGCCCAGTCTGACCGAGCCCGGTCCAGTCAGTTTCAACAATCACGACTCTCCAGTCAGTCTAAATTCCACCAACAGACTAGACGAGACTTTGACCTGGTCTAGCTAGCCCAAGCTAGTCCTCGGCCGACCATTCGGAACCCTGCTGAGCAGTGGGGCTCTATGGGTGTCAATGCATCTATCCCTTATCATAGCTGTCTGAAACTCCCTGTCTAACTTAGTCTAGCTAAGATCAAGGAGTTCTATTTACCGAGTGTGGTAGAGTCTTGTCGGTTCGATGAAACAGTGTTGAAAATGGGCTAGACTGCTCACCATTCCCGTTACAGCTATTGAAGTGTTCTCAGCCACCTACCGAATACATATATTCCTATTTGTGCTGCTCACGAAACACAACCTCCAGCACCTGCTACAGACTCTCACTCTCATACGGTTTGACCACTACTAGCTCATACTCAGCCGAACATCCATCCCTACATCTCTAGTGCGACAACATCAAACACTATCAGATATCCAACGAAACACGAATACTCAGGACTATCGAATACAGACTTGAGCCGAGGACATCAGCGTAAACCTCGGGAGAGTGATTAAGCAAAGACCTTGGAAATTCGGTTATCACCACCAGAGTGATTCTGAGCACTGGGAAGAAAGAGAGAGAAACGGAATAATCTCATGTGAGATTGGGCATGTGCAGGACGCATGCTTGGGTGGAAAAGATTCCACAAGGAACGATATAAGGCAGTTGGATTTTCTCTTTGTTCATTTTGTTATCTGCTCACTTGTCCTTCGTCTCTTTTAGTGCTTTCCTCTTGTTGTTATTTGTTGTCCGCTCTTTGGTCTTTTGGTTTTCTTTACTTTTGAAAAGTCTTCTGGTACACTCTTTATATTTCTGCGACTATACAAATTGATTGCTTCCACACTGGACAAGAAGCCCCTCTCCATCCGCTGTGCTGTAACCTTGTTGTAAAAAAATAGCTCTATGGTTCTGAAAATGTTCAGTCTAACTTATACTAAAGCCGCGAGCTATAGACTCTATAGATTGCGGCCTTCATCCTATGGTATTTTACTTCCCACCGGCTGTAAATTCCTGCCTGAGTCTTTTTTTGTCCGGTAATGTCTTTTGTCCTCCTTTTCTTTCCCCACCCTTTTCCTTCCCTCATGGAGAAACTATATGTAGAGTCTTTTTCCAGAGAGAGGAAAGCAAGGTACCCCAGTGCGAGCATTCTTGCAGCGATGGGTTCAAGATCACCGGCGATCACGGCACAAAAGCGAGTCTCCTTTGTACCTTTCCTATCCTATCAGTCTTTAGTTACCAGCTTCCATTGCCAATCATTATAAACCAAAGAGGAGGAACGGGTATGCCTGGTTCGTACACTAAATATGAGGATTGACATATATGGGCGGAAATTATCGGAGGGGAAAGCGGAGGAAGGATCGGCATATAGAGCACAAAGGAGACTTGAACTCCCTTGCTGTGTGCACGTCTCAAGAAGGATTTCCGCGACGGAAGGTGGGGGTAGAAGTTCTTTGTATTGTCTATATAAACCCTCCGTCTTTCCATAGATAGAAATAATATGCAAGCAAGATATTAATCCAAAAGAATATACAGCTGTTTCCTCCTTGGTTTCACTTTCTCTTCTCTCTCACTTGCCTGTCTCCCCGAAATCGGTACCTCAAAATAGCAGCAATCGCAAACTATATGAAGACCGTATCCAGGGGAAGAGACTAGTCACTAACTTTTAGGGCTTAGTGAATAATACAATAACATCCTTAGCTGGCTCCAACTTGGGCTGCTATGCTAAAGTGCTCGAGCATGGCGGCACGAGAAACGTGCCCCACCAAGGTTTTCGATTCAAAATGCACAAGTGCACCAACAACAGCAATAGAGCGTTCGCAGGCGGCCAGGCCGGGCTGGAGATACCCAGCAGGCTTTCCGTCCGGGCAGGCCAGGCCGAAGTAAGACTGACCTAGACTTTGTAAGCAAGGTTTGGGGGAAGCATGGCGGCTTCATGAGTGCCTTGCGGCTCCAGTAGGGTTTCGGTATATTACATATGACAGGTTATTACCCGTCAACGGGTCGCTCAAATATATGGATATCTGAAGGTGCCTGCAGATATCAGCCACCAACTACCGCTTGGGCCACACATTCCTAGCTGAGCTGATATTTGATAGGTTTATACGATTATCATTAACAGCAATCGGCTAGGTTCTTGTTTTCTCTTATCATTCGATTTATTCCTCGGCACGTTGACAAAATCAGACATGCACCAACGATCAACGGTAGCAGAACCCTCCCCATCCCCTAACCCTTTCAGTATAGCATACAGAAATTTCTCTACATTGAATATTAAATAGGTATTTTGCAATACTATGTATTTACATTTTTAACCTCTCGTTTATTTTTCCTAATAGTGGAGTTGGTGAGGGAGCGCTGTTCCTATGGCCGACGTTATTGAGAACCACCGGCGATCACCCCGGACAAAAGAAACTTTCTTTCCTACCTCTCCTATTGTATCGCGTATTAGTTCTTAGTTTCAGTTTTTCACTTGTTATAAATCACCGAGGAGGAAGGGGTACACCTGGGTGTGTACTCTATGTGAGGATTCGCACATATGGCAGGCAGGAGCTGGAGAGTAAAGCGCAGGTTACATCGGAATCATGAGCGTGGTACATGGATCTCCGGCAGGATTCCCGAGGATGGTAACCTTGGAGGACAACTCTCTGTATTTACTATATAACCCCTCTGTATTGCCTTAGATCGAACCATAAGCAAGAAAGACCAGAATTCTCCGAACATATAGTTTCCTCCTTGACTTCACTCTCCTTCTCTTTCATACTCATTCACACTCTCCGAAACAAGCCACTCGTAACAACAGAAGTCTCGGTCTTTTGTGGTAGTAACTCATGTGAAGCTAAAGAGTCTGGTTATGATGCCTGTCTTCGCAGTGTTTGGGGACTTCTCTTGTGGCTCTGACGCTTGTAATTTTTTTGGATATTTTCTGTAGCCTGGGGCTCAATTACCGTAAAAACTTGAACTGTGGTGCTATGTCGTTGAAATCGCCTCTTGCAGTAAGGTGCTGTGTATTTTTATTTTTTTCTCATCAACCCCTATCCCGGAGGTGGGAATTTCAACGACATAGCACAGCGATCTAGAATTCGAGTTTGTTACGGTAGGTGAATCTTGATGTCAAACTGGGCCATCTAGAGAATTCTTGTATTCTTCTGGCGGCGATCCGACACCTTTTGAGAATGGGGATCCTGTACAATCACTCCTACAGTAAAGAAAACCTGGTGGGGACACGTTTATTTTGTCGCTAAGATCGCGCTCGCGTCGTCCAGGTCCTGCTGTTTCAGAAATTCCGGAGCAACCATTGTTCTCGGATGGATTTCATTAGCTAAGCGCCCGTTTAGCGATGCAACGGAGGACAAAAGTGCATGAGTTTTTCCGTAGTGCAACAATCAAAAAAAAAAGTCTTCACATCCGAAATAAAGCACACAAGGCACCAATCACCACCATTATGCCTCTATGAACCCCTTACATAGTATCTCTGCATGCACAAGTCAAGTCTCTCTTGGAACTAGCAATTTCTTCTGGTAAAAATTGGAGTTGGGCTAGGAATGTGGAGACCAGGGTCCACAACATACATCAGTTGATGGGTTGCCAGGTAACTTAACTTGCTCTCTGGAGCAGTCTTGCCTTGTGGTGCACCTATTTTCATTATTTGTCGGCCTGGAAGAGTATGTTTATACAAGGTAATGAAAGGCCTCTGCGGCCTTATCAGTATTCCCTCTTTAGCATGTGTCGGTATGTTGTGTTGCTGGCACTACATTGGATTTTAGCATTGCCGGTGTCGTGGTGATCCTTTTTTTTTAGCGATGGTTGACTGTTTTATCTGTCGGGCCGGCGGAAGAAAAAGTTTAGGTGTTTGGAGCTAACCGACTTGTGTGTGGCAACGGGGGGTTGGGTAAACCCCCCTGAGGCTTTCCAGGATGAGCGACTAGCGCTATGAGTGAGTTCTCGCAGAGTGACTATACCGGAATAATGACGTGGTTCCACCCATTAGGGTTACTTAACTAGACTTTCCTTTCTTACTACGTGGTATCTGGAACCTTTCTTTGGAGCAAGCACACCCCGGCTCTTTAGCTTCCAGGGATAATACCTACCAACCATACTCAATCACTCCTTTTCAACAGTGAAATTGATAGCGGAAGATGACTCGATATACTATCAACAATAGTAATGACCGCAGCAATAGTAATGACCGCAGCAACAGTACGAACTCTTTTTATAATGTGTGTAAAAGCTGTGGTGTTGCCGATGATCGGGCTCAAATCCTAACCTAGTTATCCCCCCTGGAGTCAAGGGAACAGCATTGTGAGGTTCAGGAGCGCCGTGTTGATGATGTCGGAGACTGGTTTATACAGACCGAGGAATTTAGGAGATGGTGCGGATTGGGTGGGGACAGTGAAGACAATAAAGGAGTCCAATTTTTCAAAGCCAACCAAGTACATTGAGATAATAACCAATATGAGAAAATGAAAATCGAACAAGTCCGGAGAAGTAGGAAAACCAAAATCATCCAAGCATCAATCAACCTTCTTCGAATGTTTCGACTGGTGGAGGCATTGGGTGAGATATCGCTGCCCTTGTCGCAGAAGATCGTTGGCACCGATAGATCCCATACTGATGCAGGGAGTGGGGCCGCTGACCTAATTGCCTGCCGTTCGGTGGCCAAGGACTCCCCAATCCTAGGCAGGCTATTCACTCTTCTGCCCTCAAGCTTTTATGTGGTGCCAGGCCGTGTTCTGACAGCGCATTTGTTCTTGTATACAAACTAGCTATAATTTCAGGGGACCCTATAGCAATGTCTCAGCGAGCGATAGCTGCCTTAGGCTCTTTCGAATACGAGGTTATAGCTGCGTTGTGCCAAACAGTCCAGGTGTCCCAGAGGGATAGTAGGTATAGTGCCGGAGGTCAGGACTGGACGAGACAGTACCGGATGTCTTGTTGTGTTCCGGGTTAAGGTAAGGCACCAGGGAGGCTGCCGGGCAAGGTTGAGAGGGCCTTAGATGCTAGGCCTTTCTAAGCATCATGAGGCATGTGTGGTGGTGGCAGTTGAGGCAGAAGGCAGGGGAGACAGGAAGACAGCCGCGATAACACTAGGAGGTAGGTATCTGGACAAATGCCAGGCACGTTTCGACAAATATGGGGGGGGGGGATAATGAGAGCTGGGGGTGACGACAGTGGCCAACTGAGGTTCCCTTAATCTGATTGGAAATATCTGCTATGTCATCCTAATCGATCTGGCACTGCTTTTATTAAGAGTTGGTTATGGGAGAGACTGTCCTATAGCAGAAGTATAGATATTACAAGCTTGCCAGGGGAGTGTAACAAGGCCTGCTGGGGTGCAGAACTTGAGGTTCGGATACGATATGCTAGCTAAGCCAGGTTATGTTAGATGTGATCTATATATGCCGCTCTTCCTCATTCTTGGTTGTCTTGTAAGTCCATTCTGTCCTGCACTATGGTTTCTGAATGTTGTACTCTAGCTGTTGTTAGGTTGTGGCGTCTTGGACGTGCAGTTATGCTGTTGTATAGGTGGGTGGATATGCAGAATTGCCCGGGTGGAAAGGTTTGCAACTATGAGGCTAGGAGCCGGAGGGGTATAGGGAATGAGGCTCTTGTATAAAAATCTATCTTAAATTGTGATATATAGGGCTTCTGGCCTGTTGGTAGCAGGGTCAGCACGCAAGAGTCAGAGAGTCTATCTGTAACCTGCTCTTGAGTATCGCGAGATTCCCAGAGGAAGATCCGGCGATACTGTAAGGACAGGGAGGAGAAGGGTCGATGGAAATCTCGACAATAGATATAACAAAGATTAGGCACTAGTAGATTGACCGTTCCACTGAGTATATTAAAGTGAGGGTTCCTGAGAGGCTTGAGAGTGTGATTCCTTAAGGGATCTCAAGCTCTTTAAATACAAATAAATCATAACCAATATCCTATCCAAACTAGAATGCTAAGCTATGCTAAGGTACAAGCGAAAACAACTAGGTGCAAAAAAACAAAGGGGTAGATGCGACAAGATATAACTAACAAAAAAAGTAATGGAATCAAACAAGTAAGGGATAGCTACTAATTTACTAAACCAGGAATACATAGAGTTATCCAACTGGGTACAAGGAACCAAAGGTAGTGATAAGCGAAGTAAGGTAAGTCCTACCTAATAGGAAACTATAACAATGGGGAAGGTACAAGGTAAGGAATGATTCATTACTGGGGAAATCCTAAGAGGGAATATCCAACGTCATGATAAGGAATAATAGCTAGAATAGTAGATTCCGTTACATTTTCCCTAACAGGAATGCAAATAAAAGATGCAGGGTTTCGGTTAGGTTTCCAACTCAAACTCATTGAGGGAAGGAAAGGTGTAACAGGTTTCGGTCTCAGAGTAGTCTGAGTCTTGGATAGGTGTCCAGAATCTGTCAGAATCAAGCTCTGGTGATAGAGGGATGTATTCAGGTGTCTGGACTGTCAAAGCTGACCAACATTTGTTATGAGTCCAGGGGAGGTGGATGGGAATTGTTTTGTTATAAGTCTCAAAACAGTAAGTTCTCAGGGCAGTACTGGCTCCTTCAAGGACATCGAGAGGTTCCCAAGTAGCTTGGATTTCCTCATAGCCTTTCCAATGGATTAGCAAATGGGGTTTCTTTCGGGCGATTCGATCTTTGAGAACCGTTGCAACTTCTCATTCTTCTTGTCCTGAGACATCAATGGTGAGTTGCTCTTTGGAGATGGGTTTAGGGAGGCCTGGGAATGCTTTGAGGTCTGATGTGAGGTGGATTCCAAGGTGGCTACTATGTATTCAGGGGTGGATGCCTTGCATGATGGGGGGAAGGTTGGGTTTACAGTCATCGTGTCTGTCAGGTTCTTCGGAGACTGAAAAGGGTCCTAAACAGGGTCCAACTAGTTTGTTGTTTTGTCCAATCTTGTGTACATAGGGTTTCGATATGAGGGTAACTTCTGTTTGCCTGGGGTAATAGGTGGTCCTTCTTGGGGTCTTTTCTGGCTAGTATTTGTCTGGCGAGCACGTGCTTGGTGGATGGCGGTTCTGGCGAGCTGCTGGTTTTTCATGATTTGAGAAGCTATGTCATCAGCGGAGGGGACGGCGGTAGGCAGGACTTTGACACTAGGGAAGAGGTTTATAATTTGTCCAAAGGGAATTTCAAATGGTAAGAGTTCAGATCAGGAGCCCGGAGCAGCATTGAGACCTGTTCGAACATGGGGAAGATGGCAAGTCCACTTGTTCCTTTGGGGGTTAAAGAAATTGCTGAGCCATTGGTGTATTGTTCACATTCCGCGTTCTGTTTGGCCATTGCTCTGGTGATGATAAGCCATAGCCATGTTGAGATCAATTTTTATATTAGCCATGAATTGCATTGAGAAGCGGGAGGTGAACTTGGGGTCTCTATCTGAGACGATAGAAGTAAGGAAACCATGGACAGAGAAGGTTCGTTCAATGAGGCAGTTAGCAGTTTCGACTGCTGTGATGTTCTGGGAGACTGGGATGCGGTAGATGAACCTAGTGAAGCGAGAAAACACAACTAGCATTAGTTCCTTCATTAATGCGCTAGCGAAGTGTCCTGGAAGGTCTATTGCAAATGAAGAGAATGGTTCACTGGGGACAGGGACAGGGGTCACAACTCCGTCAGGGAGCGTAGTAGGTTGCATGTTCATCTGGCAAAGGTGACATCTGTGAATAGAGTCTTAGAAATCACTTCTCATAGACATCTAATAGAAATGTTTGGAGGCGTATTTGAAGCATTTGTGTGGTCCCATGTGGGCTATTTGTTCATGGGTCATTCGAATGATTTGCCTCCTGATGTTGGTTTCTTCATAAGCTGCTTTATAGGGAACATCTGGACATTCTCGACTGTCATCCTCCCCTCTTGTAAGAAGAAGTCTGTCAATAAGAATCCAACTGCAATGGTTCAGGTCCTTGCTGACGATGTCATAGGGAGGATCAGATGCGGGGGCTTTTCAAAAGCTGTTGTACCACTTGTCTTGGAGCTGTTGGGAGAGCTGGAAGACGCAAATATTAAGGGCTCTGGAGGACTGGTCAGGACACGAGTCATTGTAATCAACAGGGGCATCAGGGACTGTTAAGTCTTCTTCCTGAGCAGCAGGGTTTGAGTTTGGTCCAATATCCTTGTCGATTAGAGTATGGAAGACTGGAAATCCATCATCATGAGTGAAGGCGGGAGGGATAGCCCAATGATCAACATATCTTCGCTTTGGGTGGTGTTGAGTAATGAGGTATGAGGTCGAATAGAAGGGGCTAGGGGCCGAGATATGGCGAGGTACAGAGGGGTAATAGTGGTGGTCTTTTCCTTCCATATGGGATTCACATTCGTCCCATACACACTACGCCCAGTGTTTGGCCCTATGTCCTGTTGATATAAGGAATCATTCCAACTCATATCAGGGAGGATTGGAAGATGTACCTGATGGGGAAATTTCGTATCCTGAGCTAGTGAGGGCAATCGATTCCAGTTTGGTACGGGAGTCATCAATTCTGCCAAAACAGTTACTGATAGCGTTAAGGCCTAAAAATTGTTGCCTGTGGTTTGAAGAGGTGTGAATTCTTGACACAAGTGCCGCCAGCTGTGTCTGAGCTAGTTGAATGAGAGTTGTGGTTTCAGTAGGGACATGAGGTGGTCCTTGGGTGCTGGCTTTGTTGGTCTGCATGGAGTCGATACCTTTTTTCAAAGGTCATCAGGAAAATGTCGGAGCGTGGTCCAAGGTGGTCCTGAACGCTCCTGGTCCACCAAGGGGGGTTGTGGTCCCGTGGTCGACCTGGTCTACTCCAATCCATTCTGATCCATACTTTTTGTAATTTTACCGAAAATTGGACCAGGGTGGATCAGGGTGGATCAGGAGGACCAGGGGAACCATAACCCCCCTTGGTGGACCAGGACTGGTTTTTACAATTTGCTGATGGTGGTTGCCATCTTATAGAGTCCTTGTACAAAAGGATCTGGGTGGTGATCGTTTTCCTTTTGCTTGGGCGAGTTTGGGATGTTGTTACAATTCTCTTTTCCCCGGGTGGTACTTGCAGCAGGTAACCGATATTCTCCTAACGATCTCTTCTTCTTTGCCTGATAACTTGTGGCGATGGCTAAGTCCGTTGACTCCTACATAGCAACGTCGATTGCTAGATTCATATAAGACAGTCGTGTCTTGATTCTCTATAACGTGATAGATAAAGATGTTTGTATTGAAAGTATAGTGTATGAAGGAACTTGGATGGTTGCGTGAAGAACCCAAATCCCCTGCCCCGAGGGTGCCCTTTTATAGAGGTTCTTCCCTCTACCCTAACCCTGCGTGACTCATACTCTCGCGTCACGCGAGTCATGACTCATAGTGCGTTATAGTGTGAAATCCATCAGCTGACTCGTCCGCGTCAGCTGCGCCTTATCTCGTAAGCAATCAAAACTCATGAAACAAGTCATGTGCCCTAATGGGGTCACATGCGTGAAACCCATGACTCATAACTATGAGTCATGTGTGAAATACATAAACCATATGACCACAATCGTGCGTCATGGCAAATATGAACCAATCATAATAAACCAATGACACGCTATTGCGTCGTCATGTATACTCCTATGAGTCAATTGATCTCATAGCGTGAAAGATAACAAACTGATGCATAATAACTATTAGTCATGTGAGAGTCTGCCTTGCTTAGTCACCGTTTGTGACATTAGCTCCCTTACCCCTCTTGAATCAGTCCCACCATGCTAGAATCCTTCCTGCAACTGCAGAACCCGGATTTGGCGCATCCTCTGTTTGGTTCGATTGTAGGCTTGTTGAAGTTTTTCCTTTTCCTTATCGAGTCGTTCGAGGTCATTGTCTTTTGCGACCATGGTTTGCGTGGCACAATCGAGTTGCCATCGGATGTCCGAGATCGCTTGTTTCCAGAGCTTCCACTTCGGGAACAACCCTTTTTTCGCTCCCCTGTCCCTCCACCTGTGTCCTCACGGCTCTTCTCTTCCTGTGTTTCCTTCTGTCACTTTTTTGACAGTGCCCCTTTCTCCCCTACTTGTCGGGGGTAGTAGCATGCGTCCACCTTTTCCCATCGGTGGTCGTTGCAATTGTCATTGAAACAATCCTCCCAGCTCGTAATTTCGTGATGGGCCCTTGGCGCCCTTCGCCAAAGAGGTTCTGGTGGGGCCCAGTCCACTACTGGGTTTGCTTCCTTCTCCTGTCGCCAGTCGTCGTCATGGGCGACACTTGGTTCCCTCAATCTCCTGGTGAATTGTGGGGCCCAGCCTGACCCTTGTTTTTCGCCTTGATGAATTTGAGATCTATCGTCCATGCCGTCCGTCCAGTTCATAGAGGCGTGCGCCACCTGCCTTTTTGGTGAGCCCAAGTATTCTGGACTACTGGGGGTAGTGTTGCGGGCGACGCGCTGGGCGTCGCTCTCTAGCCTGAGCGAGTTTCGTCGTTGTTTGATGATTGGGGGAGGTGTGAGGACGATCTGTTGATCGTGACGTGTATCCACTCCGGGCTTTCCTGTGTAGCGCCGCTGGTATCGTTGGACTGTGTGTTCTGCATGGTTGAAGTTTTCTGGGGGGTACCAGACTTTATCGTATTCTGGTGACCAGCCTTTCCACATAGCTCGATATTGGAGCTTGTTGGACTGGAGTTGAGAGTCGATGATTTCGTCGATTTGCTATTCGTCTTCTCCTTCTATCTGAATAGGAGGAGGAGGTTCTTTAATATGTGAGTGGAATCGGTTGTCTTGGTAAGATTCGAGGAGGGAGATATGAAACGTGTTCTGTATCGCCAGTGAGGGTGGTAAGGCGAGCTTATATGCGCTTGTTCCAATCTTTGCCAAGATTTTAAATGGTCCAATTTTCTTCGAGGCCCTTTTCTTCGATGCTTTTGTGGTCTTGATGTTGCGTGGCAGCAACTACAGCATATCTCCTGATTGTAGATTTGGATCAGGTTTTCTCTGTAGATCGTAGTATGCTTTTTCTCGTGATTGTGCGGTCACCATCTCGTTCCTTAATAACTCCTTTAATCGCGTCATTTCTTCTGGTTTGGTCTGCTTTCATTGAATCAGAAGACTGATCCCCTTGTATTCGGGGTGGATTCCGTAATTCGCAAAGAAAGGTGTATTTTTGATAATTTCCTGATATCTGATGTTGTATGCAAATTCTGCCATTGGTAGGTAATCACACCAATCGTCTTGTTGATAGTTGATGTATACTCAGAGGTATTGTTCCAATATGACATTGGTCCGTTCTGTCTGTCCGTCTGGTTGTGGATGGAAAGCCGTGCTGAGTCCTCGTTCAATTCCTAATTTCCCCCTAGTTTCTTTCCCTAGATCTGAGGTGTATAGTGTCCCTCTGTCGGTGATGATGTCGTGTGGTAGTCCATGTAGCCTGACTATCTCCTTCATGAAGAGCATGGTGAACTGCCGTGCGTTCAGGTCCTTTGAGCATAGAATGAAATGGCTCATTTTGGTCAGCCGATTGATGACCACTAGGATGGTGTCATATCCTTCTGATTTAGGCAGGTCCGTAATGAAGTCCATAGCTATTGATTTCCATGGTCGATCGGGGGCCTTGTTTGACTGCAGCAATCTGTAGGGTGCATGTGGGACCACTTTGGTCCTTTGACATGTGTCGCAATTCTATATAAATCGTTTGATATCTTCTCTTATCTTTGGCCACTAATATCGTCGGCTGATGAGTTCGGTAGTTGTTGCCGTTCCGCGATGTCCCCTTTGTGGGGGTTCGTCATGCTTCGCGATAAGAGTGGTTCGTATCCCTTCGTCCTTTGGTATACAAAACTTTCCTTGATACTATAAGAGACCGTTGTTCCATTGGCATAGCCCCCAAGCTATTCCTCTCATTTCTTTCATTCCCTTGTCCAAGCTTCTTTTGATGTCTTGGATTTCTGTATTTCCCCTTCGTTCTTGTCTCGAAATGCGGTCGTTTCCAACAAGTCGATCTTGATTTCTTGGGCCTCTGGGATATCCCAGTATAGTTCTTTGGGTACTAAGATTCCCACGTTTCGAGTGAGTCTCTTATCTCCTGCTGTCGGTAGGTCCCCTTCTCTTCCCGTGACGGCCTCTGGTTTTCCTCCCTCATTTCCTGGACTGTATTCAATTTTGAAGTTGTATTGACTCAATTCTTGCATCTATCGTGCTTGTCATTCATTCAGTTCCTTCGTCGTCATGAAGGTAACTAAGTTTTTCTGGTCGGTGAGGACCCTGATTGGTTTTGGATTTCCCCTCGTGTATCTTTTGCATTCGTGAAATGCTTGAACTATCGCCAACAGTTCCTTATCGTGTATATCGTAGTTGCATTGAGCGTCTGACATTGTCTTGGATCGGTAGGGCACTGGTCTCCATTTTCCATCCTGGAATTGTTGTGACAGTATGCGGGAGCAGACGTATTTTGAGGCGTCTGTTGCGATTGTGGTCGGTGCGAGGGGGTTGAAGTAGACCACTACTGGTGGTGTGGTGAGTGTTGTCCTTAATTCGTCGACTGCTTGCTGTTCTTTGTCTCCCCATTCCCAGTTGCCGATGCATTCCTTCTTTGTCTTCGTGGATAGTGGTTTGGCTGTCCTGCTGAATCCTTCTATAAATCGTCGGTAGAAGTTGTAAAATCCTGGGAAGCATTGGATTTCTTTGATTTTCTTGGGTGTTGTCCAGTCCCATATGGCTTGTGTCTTGACTGGGTCTGTCTTGACCCCTTCTTGTCCAATGATGAATCCTAGGTATTCTGTCTCGCTTTGGTGGAATTCGCACTTGGATCGTTTGACCTTCATCCCTGATTTCTAGATTGCTTCGAGGATATTGCTGACGTCTTTTCGGTGTTGTTGTAGGGTATTTGAAGATATTAGCAGGTCATCCAGGTAGAAGATGCAACACAGGTCGATGTGTTCCATACGAACTTCATCGATCCATTTCTGGAACGCCGCCGGCGCGTTGGATAGTTCCAAGGGCATGACTAGCTATTCGTAGATTCCTAGTTCTGTTGAAAAGGTTGTCTTCCATTCGTCTCCTTCCCTGATCCGAAGGTTGTGGTAGGCGTCGTTGATATCCAGCTTGATGAAGTATTTGGCTCCCCCTAGTCTGTCTAGGGCTTCGCGAATAAGTGGTAGTAGATGTCGATCCTTTTTGGTAACTGCGTTGAGGGCTCGGTAATCGGCCCATAGTATGAGTTTGCCGTCCTGCTTCTTGACAAACATGATTCGTGAAGCCCATCCTGACTTCACCCTTCGAATCTATCCGCGGTCCTCGTTTTGTTTGATGTATCGATGAAGTTCTTCCAGTTGATCATAACTGAGGGCATATATTCTCTTGATGGATACCGTTTTTGCTTCTTCCAGGTCGATTCCGAGGTCAGTACCTGTTAGGTGGGGTGGTACTGTCGTTTTTTCTCCTTTTTCGAATACAGCCAACAGGTGATCATATTCTCGTGGGACCGTGTCTCTCACGTCCTGGTCTTCGTGGTTCTTTTTGTTCTTTATCACCAGCTCTGTGCTAATGTTGATAGCTTTCAGCTGAATTTCGGAGTCGAATTCATCCCATCTTAGGATGCCTGTCGTCTCTCACCTTCGGTAGAACTGTCCGAAAGCTCTTGCCGATATCTCCTTGATTTCCATGTTTGGCTTGGCCTTCTGGCCCCTGACCTTTTGGTCCATGGTGATGTTGGAGCTCCCGAATCCTTGAACTCCTCTCTGGGTTTCGTCCAACTGAGTTACTTCTTGTAGTTCCATGTTGTCGATTTTTTCGATCATCAGTTGTGCGATTCGGTCTCCTTTTTCCACTCGATATGGTTGGTCTCATAGGTTTGCTAGGACCACCTTCACTTCTCCTCTGTAGTCAGAGTCTATCACACCTGCATTTGTCATGGGGTCGGTGTTTGACTGCTAGACTGCTGCATGGTGCAATTCGTCCATAGGTGTTGTGAGGTAATCCAATAGCTATCCCCGTCTCAACAACTGCTTGGCCTCTGGCTGGAACGTCGGTTTCTCCAATTGCCTACAGGTCGTGTCCTGCCGCTCATGCTGTTCCGTTCATAGGCAATCTGGCCTTAGTGGATACCTTCTTAACTCTAAGGCTCTGGTCATTGGCCAGCGGGCCACTCTTGGCCTGAATCTTGGGGAATCTGGTAATGAGATTCGTTTCTAGGCTTTTCTCTTCGGGTACCGCATATACAATGGGCGAACCTTTGAGCCACCAAGTCGTATATCGTTCGCTGTTGAATGTGATCCTTTTGTCGTTCCAATCGATTGTTGGATTATGTTCTCTTAACCATGGCATCCCGAGGATGACCTCATGGTTTTGGAGATTTGCCACTTGGAAGATTGCCAATTGCCGATGGCTACTAATGTCCATAGGTACTTTCGTCATATGGGTAACAGGTCCGATAGGGCTTGGTTTTCCGTCCGCCAGGTATATTTCCCTTGGGTTTTTTGCTTTGATCATCTTGATCCCGTGTTTGTTGCAGACTTCGCGGTCAATGAAGTCTTCTGTTGCCCCTGAGTCAATCATGGCGTTCATGGTGACTCACTGTTTTTCGCCCTGTGGTTGTATCTTGACCATAATATGGTCTTTGTCCTGAGCAAGTGTTTCCGTGTAGTTGAGTGCCGCGTAGTAGTTTTCCATCATGATGGGATTTCGCTTGGGTTTGTTCCTCAGACCATCGCTGACGGGGAACAGTCGTTGTTTCCCGAATGTTCGGGTTCCAGTTTGACCTTGATTTCCCTCATCTTTGGTCTGGTTTGCCAAGTCGCGGTTTGCTTCGCGGGTTGCCAACTTCTAGCTCATGGGTTGAATGGTTTGGGTCCGTCTGTTTTCGGTCAATCCCTGGCTAAGTGTCACGTTTGGGAGCTCTTGAGGCACAGTTATTCTCGTATCCTTCTTTGAAATTCATCCCTCGAGATGTTGAATCGTGGTCGTTTCCGAGTCGCGTCTAGTTCTATAGGGTCGCTGTAGGTATGATTGCCATTATTTGTGGGTCGGTATGTCCCATCCGGGTTTAGTGGTGTGATCCTTTCTTGTTGGGTGCTTTTTGTTGATGGCGATCCTTCTATATGGCTGACCATTGCCAACTTGGTCTCCTTCCTGATTGCCCATTGGGCTAGTCTTTCGAGGTTCTCGTATTATTCACTGCTAGCTCCCCAGACGTTCTGCAATTCTGCGATCATTCCTCGTAGAAGCAGTTCTCCTCCGGTTCAGTCGTCCAACTCGGCTTCACTAGCCCCGAGGCGGAATTCTTTCCAGTATGCAGTCACTGATGGTTTGCCTTGTTTCATGTTTTTCAGTCTGATCCTGGCTTCTGCTTTGGCGTCGATTACGCCAAACTGTCTTTGTAATTCTGCTTTGAACCCTGCCCAATTGTCCCATGCTGAGGTGATTCGTTCCTCTGCGTAAGGTGTGATCCAGGTTCCGGCGTCATCCCTTAGGAGGCGTGTTGCTTAGAGGATTTTTTCCTCATCATGGCTGTTCTGCCACCCTACTCTCCTGTAGTACACTATTACTAGGGCTAACCATCCTCGTAGTTTGTGTCATTCTCCTCGATAAACCTCCGGTTCCTTCTCTCTGGGTTTCCTGGTCCCTCCACTTAAGGATGTGATGATTTGTCTCATCTGATCCGGGCTTAGGATCGGGGTTGTTTCCGAGGATGTAGCTCCTCCTTGCTCTGCTGTAGCCGCCATCGTGGTTCGTCGTGTTCTTCCTGCTTCTTCTGTTTCTTCTGATCCAATTGGTGATGGTGGTTCTGGTGTCGTAGGGCTCGGTGACCTCTCTTCCGTTCAGGCCCTTTCTAGTCCTTCTCCTAGTGATGAAAGGTCGAGATTTTCCGCTAGGGGGTCAATTTCGTATTGGTTCTTTGTCTACATTTTGTCTGTTTGTTAGGTGCTGCTGGTTGACGCAACCAAATGGTACAATCCTCTTTTCCCTGGGTGATACTTGCAGCAGGTAACCGATATTCTGCTAACGATCCTTTCTTCCTTGCCTGATAACTTGTTGCGATAGCTAAGTCAGTTGACTCCTATCTAGCAACGTCGATCGCAAGGCTCATATAAGACAGTCCTGTCTTGATTCTCAGTACTGTGATTGATAAGGATCTTTGAATTCAAAATATGGTATATGAAAGAACTTTGATGGTTGCGTGAAGAACCCATATCCGGTGCCCCGAGGGTGCCCTTATATCGGGGTTGTTCCCTGAACCCTAACCATGCGTGACTCATACTCTCGCGTCACGCGACTCATGACTCATAGTGAGTCATAGTGTGAAATCCATCAGCTGACTTGTCCGCGTCAGCTGCGCCTTATCTCGTAACCAATCAAAACTCATAAACAAGTCATGTGCTCTAATGGGCTCTCATGCTCGAAAGCCATGACTCATAACTATGAGTCATGTACGAAATACATAAACCATATGACCACAATCGTTCGTCATGTCAAATATCAACCAATCATAATATACCAATGACACGCTATTGCGTCGTCATGTAAAATCGTATGGGTCAATTCATCTCATAGCTTGAAAGATAACAAACCGATGACTAACAACTATTAGTCATGTGAGAGTCTGCCTTGTTTAGTCACCGTTTGTGACAGATGGGGACATCTTCAACATTCCAGATTGATAGATGTTGGGGTATAGAAAAGGAGTTAAGAAGTGTTGGGGGGAAGAACAAAGGTTCTTTAATTGGATGCTGAGTGAGAGCGAGCTGAAGGTTGTGTTTGACACTGCTTGTTATGGCGGAATAGGGTCTTGTTATGGCTTTCTTCTCAGTGAGGTCAAGTAGGATGATGTCAGCACTTGCCTCTCATTCTTCATATATCCTTAAGATGGCATCTAACAAGACATTGTTCTTTCCTGGTATGTGTATGATGTCTAAATCGTAAGATTGTAGGAACATTCACCATCTTGTCTGGCGGAAAGGGAGATTTGTCAGTCATAGGAAGAATTAAAGCACTTTGTCGTCTGTTACTACAGTGCACCTGGTACCATAAAGCATGGGGTGAAATGAGTGGACTCCATCCACTATAGCGAGAAGTTCGAGTTCATGTTCAGGGTAGTGTAGCTGACTTGTTCCAAACTTTCTGCTATGGAATGCTGCAGGGTGAGCTATGTCAGGTCAGGGTCCTTGGCCTATGCATTTGTCAGCTCCAACTTTGGAAGCATCACTGAAGAGGCTTCTCCGGTGGCGTGGTTGATAGTGAATTGGGTGGAGTCTGGTAATGTTTTTGGCAAGGTGTTTGACTTGTTGGAACGCTTCCTCATGCAGGGCCTCTATTCAAATTCGTTTTGGAAAACTAGATCCGATAGTAGGGCGCTAGCAGTAGCTTGGGGTGGTACGAATTGTGCATGATATATTACAACACGAATAAAGGTTTGTAATCCATTTTTCGATTTTTTAGTGTGCCACTTCTGAATTCCTCGTCTTTTCTCAGGATCTGCACTTATTCCTTGATCGTCTATAACACGTTCTAACAGGGGTAGCCTATCGGCAAAGAAATTGGGTTTAGATGGAAAGGCTCTAATGTGGTGGGCATGTAGTCTCGGACAGAGCTGGCGGATATCGCGAACATGGTTATCCAAAGAGTCTGAGAAGATTGTAATATCGTCTAGGTATGCCCAAACTGTTTGTACTATGCGTCCATCAAGGATGTACTCCATAACTCATATACCTGTGGAGGGGCTATTGGTATCTCCTTGTAGTAATATCTTGTATGCAAAGGTTCGGAGGGGCTTTTGAGTCGTGTTGAGGGTCTCATCTTCAAGGGCTACTCGCATTTTGAAGTACTATTTTGATAGATCGATGGTGGATCGGTATTTGGCTCTGGCCACAGTTCTGAGAATCATGGACTGATTGGAACCAGGGCCATCCTTCTTGGTTGTGATATCGTTTCTGTGTACAAGGTCTGCTTGGAGTCTAATTTTGCCATTTCATTTTAGCTTAGAGAAGATGTTGACAGGGTTATTGGCTTCCCCAGGGGGGATAATAGTTTTCGCTTTCTAGTCCACTATAATTTGTCTGTATGCAGGGAGGATCCTGTCAAGAACTCTGAAGATTTTCGGACTTGGTGCTGTTTTCCCCTTCATAAGATTCAGATGGTGGTTAATCTGGCCCAAGGGCGGTAGTTTACTGATTTTCTTGGCTGAGAAAACATCAGGAAACTCAGAGATCAAGTTTCCACAATCGATTATAGTGTTATGGGTGGTAAGGTATGGCATTCCTAGGATTATGTCATAGTGGTCAGAAGAACAAACTAGAGCCTCTGGAATATCACCTGTTTCATCATGGACTTGAATGACTGCTTGTGATTTTGAGTTTATGGTGGAGCGAGATCCTAGGACAGCCATGTTTAGACTGATAGGGGTATTGAGGTCCATGGTAGGGCTTTGGAAGGTAGATATGAACTTTCCTGAAAAGAGGTTATCTCCCATGGTTCCTGTGTTGAACAGGGCTTGTGCCCTGTATCCATGGACTCTAATGTAGGCTTACAGAGCTTTGTTTCCATTTCCAGAGGGTCCTACATGGTAGGATGTGTTGGTAACTTCAATGGTATGGTTGGTTTCTTCCTCAGTATGGTAGGAACGGCAAGGTTTTCCTCCTCTCTCAGTTGCTACTCTTCTTGCATTTCCTCACTACTTGTACCCTTGTTGATGGTTTTGGGTTCTTGGCTTTTGGTAACAATCGCTAGAGAAGTGTCCTATCTTTCTACGATAGTAACATTCTCCTTCTCTTTTGCATCTTTCCTCCTCATGTGGTGGTAATATATTTTACTGGGAGGTATTGTTGGAGGATCGTTGGTGGTGTCCTTGGGGGTTGTTTCTGATGTCTTTGGGTCTGGGCAGGGTGACTGCAGGCGATACTTCATTGGTATATTTATTCCTGGTACCATAGAGTCCTGTGGAGTGAGCGATAGCGTCTCCTTTCTCAGGAATATCTACTAGCTCATCGAAGGATTTATCTGAGGTAATATGGGGTGTGACATCTCGCTAGAGTATGTTGTCCATGGCGTTTGGAAGGCTTTGTTTTGCTGAGTAGTCTGAGCTCGTTCCTGGGGTAAGCTGTCTCTGAGCGTATCAAGAGTAATAACTGTGTCTGTTATCTATGCTGTTTTCCCATTTGTAGTTTGTTTTACTGCAAGTCATTGTTAATAGATTGTATCAGTGGATGTAGAAGGTAGGAAATATCCTTCGAATTTGCCTTTGAGTCCGTTAATGGTTTTAGCTCTTGGCTATTGTCATATAGAGTGAATATTTCGAGGGCCTTTTCTCTGCAGTATGCTCCATAGTACTGCAATGCTTCTGGGTCTGTATCTTGGATTCAAAATCTAGCTATGTATCGATGGACTGTGCTGAACCATGAGTTTATCCTTAATAGATTCTGGTCTTTTCCTTCTCCAGTGTAGAAGAATGTTGCTGCCCATTTGGGGCGGCTAGTACCCTCCGGGTGGACAAACATAACGGCTTGTTGTGGACTTGGTGATAGAGAGGGATCAGGAGGTTGCCGTGGTGGTGGGTCTGGACTTGGGTTTCTTGAAGGCAGTGGATTTGGTGAGGCTGGTGGGGCCGGTCCAGGTTGATCAGGGCTATCTGGGCTAGCTGAGTCTGAATCTTGGTCTTGGTGTGGCTTGGCTGCTCCTTCCTGATGCAGTTGTTCTGGGTTAGGTGTTTCTCCGATGTCTTGGTGTTCTGGGGTTTCGGTTTCTTCTAAATCTTGGGGATTTTGTTAATTCTGTTCTGGGTTCGCGTCTTCGGTTCTTAATTTCTAATCTGGCGAGTTTTGGCCTCGGTCTTGGGCTGGAGGTGGCACTGGTTCTGGTGGTAGGGCTACCTTCTTTGCTGGAGCGACAGGGTTGGGCTTGGATGAGAATCCTGATCGTGCTGCAGGAGCTTTGGCGAAGCGTCCTTGTTTATCTCTTACAAGTGTAATGGTTGCAATCTGTGGTGAGCAGGTCTCACCCTAAGTGTGCTCTAGGCATTTCAAGGAACAAGGAGGAGTATCAGTACTGCTGGGTCAAGGGAGGCGAAGGGTGATCAGTCCTTTGTTAAAGATCAAAGATTGTACTTGAGTCTAGGTCAAAAAATGTAACCTGCTCCTGAGTATGATGAGATTGCCAGCCGGAGGTCCAGCGATAATGTCAGGACAGAGAGGAGAAGCGTCGATCAAAATCTCGACAATAGATATAACAAAAATCAGGAACCTGTAGAGTGACCGTTCAACTTAGTATATTAAAGTCAGGGGTCTTGTCAGGCTTGAGAGTGGGATTCCGTAAGGGATCTCGAGCTCTTTAAATACAAATAAACCATAACCAATATCCTGTCCAAACAAGAATGCTAAGCTAGGCTAAGTACAAGCGAAAACAACTAAGTCCTAAAAAAAGCGATGTAGATGTGACAAGATATAACTAACAAAACATGTAATCCAATCAAACAAGTAAGGGATCTCTACTAATGTACTAAACCAGTAATACATAGAGTTTTTCAACTGCGTACAAGGAACCAAAGGTAGTAATCAGGGAACTAAGGAAAGTACTACCTAATAGGAATCTATAACAATGGGGAAGATACACGGAAAGGAATGATTTGTTACTGGGGAAATCCTAATAGGCAATATACAACGTGATGTTAAGGAATAATAGGCATAATAGTAGATTCCATTATTGATGAGCATAAGAAGCTCCATTCCAAGCAACAGAGCTATTTGGAGAAAACGTCATGAGAGACCTACTGGTAACCTACCTCAAGGAACGATTCCACTCATCCAAGCATAAGCACGAGTCCTATTACAAATTCCCGAGCTTAAGGCAATCCTTGAATGAACAAGTCCGATGGATATCTATCATGGCTACAGATATACTTATCCATAGATCACAGCTACCAGAAGACACCACAAGTGACTAGGCAGTTATACAACAATTCTCCGCAAGCATGCACTCAAGTTTCCGGCAAGATGTGGAAACTCAGTATACCGGAGACAAGGATATCAACACAGTTATTGCTATGGCAGAAAGAATAGACCCTATCCATCGCACGACAGGAGTGTATGGCAAGGAACACTATAATAAACAACCTAAGGAAGCCACCCACCACAATACGGAACACAAACCAACGAAGAAGTTCAATAACGATGGCAACTCCGCTAAAAGGAAAAGAACAAAGAAGGAAAACAGTCGGTTTTACTTGTGGTGGTGAAGGACATATGGTAAAGGATTGCCCCAACAAGAAGGACAAAGGCAAAGTGAAGGTCAAGAAGGAAGCAATCTCCAATATATCAACAGAGCTCAGCCAATATGATGCTCTGTACATCAATACCTTGGCATTCGGGCGCTCTGCAGCTCGAAAAATGACTCGCCCAACTCGAGTCAATGCACACCATGCCTTTCATTGCAGTATGTTCATTAATGGAAAGGAAAAAACAGTCCTGCTTGATACAGGAACGATAGGAGCAAACCTTATTAGTGCTGACTTTGTCAGTATCGATGGTATACCATGTATCGGAATGAACGAACCTACCAAGATACCCATAACCAAGAAAGGATCACGATCCGGGAGCCATAAAGAGTGCCGTTTTGACCAAGAAGTACATAAAGGACAGACGAAAGGAAACAAGAGGGTGGTAGGAAACCTGGCGAAGTACGATTCCCTTATAGGGGTGACATGCCTAAGACAACATGGACCCATAATCGAATGCGGCAGGCTAGCTATCCACTTCCCCAAGTTGGTAATGAGGATCAAGTGCACACTCACCAGCTGTCATATCAGAGCAGGAGTTATCACAACACAAGACGTGATGGACCAACACACAGAGGTGTTTCCTGAAGTGATATCAGAAGATCAGTGGAAAAAATACCCTACATCAGATGCGTGGGCGTTGGGCCCTGACGCGAGCGACCTGGCTTCTGCGTTCTCGACGCCCAGTGCACCCGGAATTTTCTTGCAATGCTCTGTATCTTCTGATGCGAGGTCAGGGCGTACTGACGCCCTGTCTACATCCTAGCTCCGGTTTTCTTCACTTCCAGCTCATAATGGCGCCACCTTCACATTTCCTATTCCGCAGGCCCTGACATATTTCTCCTGCCATCTCTAACGTCGGCAAGCGCCCCCTTTGACAATCTCACATATATTAGGTCAACTAGCTAGTACTCTTTATTTTCCAGGCCATTGGTTCTATATATCATACATATACAACTTGACGATGTCCAAAACACCGTCTGGCGAATTGTGGCGAGGAAGTTAGCAACACCTCACCACAATACACCCGACAGGGTTTTTTGTTACGGCAAAGCTGTGCGTGTACTAGGATACGCAGACACAGGCAACCTCCCCTCCGCCCCCCATATTCCGAGTTGTTCATATCCTTCGTTGAACGTTCCCAAATCAATCCGGCTATTCTCCAGCCAGCGCCATTTCCCCTCAAGGATCAGCTGCCTCTGGCCGTGAATTGTCGCTATGTCAACTGTTGTAAACCTTCCAGCATCCACCCTCAGCGGCACTGTCACATGGCCATGTATGTCCCAGGGGAATCCTGCTTTGACTGGACTCAACATCTGCACAGCCACGACCCAACGCACAGCATTCTCACAGGTGTAGTCCCTGATTTTGAAGAGGCCCCCGAGATTTAGAGGCAGACGCCCCCTCACCGCACCATATATCGCTTTAGAAACAGCCCGGTCCCAAACCCAACCATTGCGACTCCCGTGGTTCATAACCTGTAGGGTGCCGCTGCATCGCGCACGGCGGATCTTGTAAAGGGCGATTTGTCGGAACGCCAGAATCGGTATTTCGAGTTGCGTTAGTAGTTTAACTGAGCCTGATTGAAGTAGGCCATGATCTGCGGCAAGCTGGCGTTCTGTAGGCAGGGTATGCCTGCTAGGTGGGGTCAATTCGCATTATATGCTCTCGAGGGAGAGCTTCGACCCCTTACTAGGATCCAAGACATTGGAGACGTCGTCCCAACGCCCTTTCCTGATCATCCTACCGATGACCGGCATGGGAAGGGCACTCCTTGTACTCTGTAAATATTGCAGGACATCCGCAGGGATATCTGTGCTGCGAGGTCGAAGAGATTCGAGGTGCAATAACCTCCTGCAGATGGCGTGCTGCTGAATCTAGCTGTGCACAATTTGTCGGTCGCCATTATTTTTATTCGATCCTCACTATCAGTCCTGGATTTGTTCCTTGGATGCGAGCTCTCCAAACTCAGAGGAATACATCAGGATATTGCCAAACTGGCGTATATCATCAAACAAATAACTTAGTAGATATATCTTGATAAAGTTGAAATGCGATTCGTGAAGGATCATGTCCATTTGTCGCTGGTGGTCTGCTTTGCGATCGTCTTCACCGATCCAGTGCTGTTTATAGGGAGCCACGGGCTGGCTCCTCTACGTTCTCTGATGTTGTATCTCCCTCTGTGGCTAGTTAACCTTGGCCAGTGTACGCTTAGTTACTCGAAACTCCAAGATGATATCTTTCATCCTGTCAAATTGGTCTAAATCATATTCCATATAAGCTATTGTGTCAGACCTGTGGCCTCGGTATTGTGCCATCATACCGAAGTCGACCAGCGCTCTGACGCATCAAAGAGCATGTTTGAAAGGTATCACTTGTAAACTCGGTGGCTGACACAGTGCCCCCGCGAGAACTCACAAAAACCAGCGCCCTAGATTCATCATCTCTTTCCCTTGCCACTCCCCAACCTCGTGCTAGGCTTTTTTGGGTCCCAAAAACCCAGGGTACGGTGGTAATGTCTTCCAAACGTGGTGAAAAGCTTCTAGTCGCTTGTGTTTCTTGAGAAAGGCTTGGATCCAGCCCATCATGTGCTTAAATAATGTGACATAACCTGAATGGAGCACGTCCTGGGTATGCAAATCAGGCGCCGAGACATCGTGAAGTCCATGAAAAATGTTTTGGCCCAAAGTGATATCAAGGCTGCGCAACTTGACAAGGATGCCATCTGACTTCAAGCCGGGGAACTAGTTTTTATATCCATATAGTTCGTATCTTGCGTAATCTCTAGCTTCATAGTGCTTGATGTTTGTTCCAAATTTCCTGGCAGGCACACCACATGTGGGACAGGCGTTGGATTTTAACCTCTGCAGGGTCACATTTTGCATATGGTCGGCAACGCATGCAGACAAGATTGGGGAGCAGCTCCGTACCTTCCTGTTAGCGCAATTACTTGGGACGCCATCAAGCGGCGCCTGCTGCAGGGGCACAAAAAGGAATTCGAATAAGTGTTGCAGTCTGTCAGCGTGCACCGGTCTCTGGTATTGATCTCCTTTGGTGGACTTTGAGGATTTGGGGGGGACAGATGATAGTGCCAGAGGCAGAACAGCCTGTGATCCAGGGCTGTTGCGCCGGGCTGACAGAGGATTTCAGAGCCTAGTATAGACAGGCCATGCTATGTTGTCTCCGGAGGGGTTGCTGAGATGGGTCTGATCGGACCTCCCAATAATGGGAACCACTGTCCCACCAGGTGGAAGTGTCCCGTATAATTAGTCAACTAACGTTACAGTAACAGAGGTTAGGGCATTGAACTTGAACATCCCACCACCTGTCCCCGGTGTGTATTTCCGCATAGATCCATTCACCATTAGAATCGAATTGACAGGGTGGCGTGTAGACCAACTCATCCTGGTATGCGATCTGGCCAAGAAGATATCTCATACAATCCTGGACGTTACGATAAAGGAATGGCAGTGTTCTCTTGCTATCCTCAACTTGTACTTCAAACCATTGCAGATACGAACTGTGCCGGTCCAACAACACGAGGTGGTTCTCAAGTGTATGCCTAGAGCTATAGCCGACTAACACAGAACTACTGAGGCCACTCGAGAAGTATTCATTCATTCGGGATTTAGGTACTTTACGCTTAATGAACCAAGGCTCCAGTGGGAAACCTTGAACGGAACTGAATGGTGCCCACCGATCACGGCAGAGATTGCCGTTTTCTTGATCAAAACTGTCGACGTGTCCAATTGCTTCTCCGGCGCCTGCATAATGCTCCTGCCCGCTGGGTAACACAGACGGAGAGTTGTCTACTATCTCAGTATCAGCCTTGTGAGCAGTAAATGGGTCAAGCTTGTGTCCGGTGGGATCAGGATCAGATCCATAGTCCGAATCCTGGACCATGCTCACCTCTGGGTGGTGCACTATGCTTGTTTCCATGTCGTTGATAATATCTCCGGATGATGGATTTCCTAGGATGCACGGGAGAACAATGTCTACATTTGCGTGCGCTGTTCCCTGAGTTTTCTTATATGCGCCTGACCGGATGTATTTTCTACGGCAGAATAAACATTTGGTAGGCATGGTGGGAGTCAGCTCAGTTTATATTGTGAGTAATGTGTCGATTAGAGGGTACTGGTACTGCTAAGTTGAGTCTTGAGCCCAACGTGTCTGGTTCACACGCAGGGTCAAGGAGCTCAGACGCTCCAAAGAGGAACCAGTCATCCATGGGGTATAGTGCAAAGTCAGGTGGCATCAGCTATAGTTTGTTTCAAGACCAGAGTTGTTTCTGAGCAAATGAGCATATCATCTGTTATTCAAGTTGAATCGGATAATGGCAGAGTCCTCCCTTTGAGTGTCAGGTTTTACCTATTTTTAGCCACTCTTGAAAACAGTCTCTAATTCTTTCAAATTCCCTAGGACGTTTGGGAGTTCTATATATGAAGTGAATAGAGCGCCATAGAAGGGACTTCATACCAAAAACCATCTCTTATTCAGAATATCCACCACTGGGGCCATATTCAGTCCCCTAGTTCCAATACTCTCATCTAACTATACCAATAATCAACCAATATGGCCCACAATATCATCCACGTACCATATGACTACATGCCTAATCCAGGAGGACAGCAGGCTCCGGCGGGGTCAGACTTCCCAACTTCCACGTATTTCTCTCCTGGGGGTGATCTGCGCAACACGCCCTAATCCTGGGGGTCACTTAATTACTCACTATAAGGGCGCCATGGGCTTTGCAGTTAATAATAGAGACGTGAGGGTGTATCAAGAATAGCAGCCACTTGTGAAAGATCAGCTAGTAGCAAGAGACTTTACGCCACTCGCAAATTTTGCTATGGGAGAATTCCAGCAAATCATCCCAGGAATGAGCCGATTGCGCCCTGCCCGCCATCTGGTCACCAGATCATCAGGTGCAAATAATGTGGCTCGTATAAGTGGCGCCAATGAGGCAATCATTCAACTTGTGAAGGGCAGTATGAGTAGGTTAGCAACCACCATGAAGGAGCACCTTGATTTTGTGGCTAAAGGCCAGCCTGCACCTGCACTGGGCCAGCCAGGAGTCCCCAGTGCGCAGGTGATTGTTCTCCGGCTACTACTACCTCTAGCCTCCCCGATTCAATAGGGTCCTGCTACCGCTAATAAGAACCCAGCTCCCGTTCCTCAAAACCCTCTCCTGGCGATTAACCATCCACAAGTGCAAGGGCAAGTCATTTCACGTGCTGTCCCGGTGCAAGGAGAAGTTGTTCCTGCTGTTGTTCTGGGTCAACTTCAACAGCCAGCACGAGGACAACTCGTTGCTATAGTTCCGCCGCAGGGACAAGTCGCTTCAAGTAATGTTCCGGGTGGACCTCAACCGCAAGCCCCAGGACAGGTCGTTGATATGGTTCTGGCGCCAGGACAGGTTGATCCAGGTGTCGTTCCGGTTCAACCCCAACCTCAAGCGCAAAGACAAGTGCTTCCTGTTGTTCCGGCGCCAGGACACTTTGGTCTAGGTGTCGTTCTGGGTTAACCGCAACAGTAAGCAGAATGAGAAGTCATTCCTATGGTTCCGGCGGCAGGACAAGTTGTTCCCGGTGTCGTTCCGGGGCAACCTCAACGGCAAGCGCAAGGACGAGGCCTTCCTGTCTTTCCACTACAAGCCCAAGTTGCTCCAGGTGTTGCTCTGGGTTAACCTCAACCACTGATTAACCAACCTCAAGCGCAAAGAGAAGTCGCTCAAACTGCTCACCCGATGCAAGGACAAGGAATACCTGCCCCACAAAACCCTCACCCAGTGGGTGGGTCTCTGCAATCACCAATCCCACTCGATACCCCACTCAGCAGCCAAGCAAACAGTCCAGCAACAAGTCCTGCAAACAGTCCAGCAAACATTCCAGCAACCAGTCAAGCACACAGCCCAGCCAACCGCTCCGCAAACAGTCAAGCAAACAGCCCCCCAAATAGCTCAGGAAAGAGCCTCCCTAACAGCCCTCGTGACAGGCCTGTGCCGGCACTAATCATACCTTAACTCCCGCTAAATTGCCGGGCCCCAACTGGTCAGTCCTTTTCAAAATAATCCGCGTGTTTGGGTTTTACACTTACTGACCAAGGAGTTGTAGATTTGGACGCTCTACTTGGACGTCCAGGCACAGTGCGTATTGTTTGAATTCGCCACTCGGCCGATAGCCCTGCGGACAACCCAAATTATCGCCGGCTCAATTGGTGTACTGTCAACGGGGTACAATTTGCTGAGTTGGATTCCTATGACATCCGTGGACAGTCAGCGATGCTTACTCCCGTGATCCATACAACATGAGACAATGTGGTACATACTTGGCGCTCGAGGCGAAGAGCGCCGACATCTATGAGACTATCCCAACATGGCGCTCTCGTGGATCAATTAGGTGTTGATTGATTACGATGGAGGGGTAAGGGCCTGGCTCCTCTTGAATCCAGTTCATGAAGACCCGCTTGATCTCTGAATCTATTGTTATCTTCCGAATAAGGTAAGCAGCAAACCGACTTCCCTTTCAGGGTAGACAACGCTCTTGTACCAGATGCTGTGACCAATTGGGCGAATGAAGAGATAGCAGGAGACCAATGGCATGGAGGTTCATTTGATGTGGAGGCCAGACGACCGGAGCCCAAAGCTATTCCTGGGCCGGCTCATGAAGGAAGTGAACCACAAGCGGGAGATGACTTTATCCCTTTGCTTGTACCATTGTCTGGCCTCTCAGTAGATGTCTCCAACGCTGGGGATGGGGGTGAGGGTAGCGTTGTGATGTTGTTATCCCCCGGTAGAGAGAGAAGGTAATGCCACCCTAAACGTATACCACTCGCCCGCAAATTCTAGTGTCAGTTAAATATAAAACACTTGGGGGAACTGGCATGACATCCTGCTCAACGCGACATGACACGGAAGCCCAGGGGTCAGTTCCATGACCAAAATTGTGATGTGCTTAACATCAGCAAAAATTATTATATGTTTCCCGAGCGTCGTGTGCATTTGACGCTCGGGAGGCTCCAAACGTTAACCGCGATTCATGAGGTAATGTCGGTCCAACGCTACCTCCTGACGTTTCCACCTCTGTTACGCCACGTCCTGCCGCCATCCTGACATCCACCCCCTGCGTCCCCCGCGTCCTGAATACCTCCAATGCTATGCCCTCCCCTCCTGACGGCCTCTGATCCTTGGCTCTCAGCTCCTGACGATCTTACTTCTCGACGTCTCTCGTCATGATCTAACCTACGTTAATTATCACGTCCTGAAGCTACACTGTGTTCTTTGGTCACCGATAGGATACCGTCGTGATAGATCTCCTCTGCGCTCTCGACGCCGTTGTGATAGCCCCCCTATGCGCTTTCGACGCCCTCGTGCTAGCTCTCCCATGCGCTCTCGACGCCTTTGTGATAGCTCTCCAAAGCGCTCATGAAGCCGTCGTAATAGCTCTCCTATACGCTCACGACGCCGGCGTTATAGTTCACCTATACCCTCTCGACGCCGTCGAGATAGCCATTTCATATTCGGGATGCCGTCGTGATGGCTATCTATATCTATTCTTGACGCCATCTCAATATATTCACCATTTTTCTCATGTGCTCCGGACTCCGTCACCACTCCGCGCCTCGTATCTTCAGAGATTCAAGTTCATTCTCATATTTTATCTCATTTACCACTAAGCACATTGTGATCGCCGCTACATCTTGGTCACAGCGCTAAATTTCTTCATAGTTCGCCGGATTGAAGATGCGCCAAAACAAAGCGCATCTTCAATCCGGTGACTTGCGTATATCTAACCCACGTTATAAGGTCCTTGTCGTCCTGCTATTGATGCTGTTCCCGAGCCTGAGTATCCCCTACGGCAGCACAGTTTGGCCTTCTACTAAATCTATTTAGTCTACAAGCACTTTATTGCCTAATCTCGATTCCCGCCACGCTCAGCGTCCTGTCCCTCATCGTCTTATTGACAGACAAATTCCCCTGACCTTCCTGAGAGTCATCCAGCCTCAGGGAGAGGCAATCGGCTCGATCTGGACTCATAGCGCTCAAAAGCGCCAGTTCCAGCGGCAATTCCTGCGAGTCAACTAAACTCGGCGGATCAGATTCTAGCATCCCAAGGACCCGCGCAATGCTCCTCTGACTAAAGTCAAATGCCCTGTGGCTCTCCTGCGACCCTTCTTGACTCTCCCGGTATTCTTCTAGGCCCCTAGCGTGAGCTATGATTGGTGTCTGTTCTCGTCCAGCAGCTCCTTTAGGATTCCTGCGGGATAGCTGACATTCAAGTTCCACGTCGACTTCATCATGATCGTCGATAAAGCCTTCGCGCTGCTTCTTCCCCGTTCCAGGATGTACTTGCTGAACCTTGTCCGTGATCGTCTCACGCAGATTCCGCAGCATCAGCTCTTGCGTCGGTCTGGGGAACTTGCGCCACGTGTTCCTCTGCCGTAGGAAAATAGGTTGCCAAATCAGTTAGCCTCCCAGGTCCCTAACAAATCGTCCACAGATTCTGAGACTCTTACCCGTAACTACTTCGGCCTTGATGTCCGGAGGTACTTGATATACTCCAGTCCGCCATGGCCGTAGAGTATGGCAGAGAATTGCGCAAGAGAGGCAGACGAGCGTGGCATTGATCTGCTCCCAAAAAGCCGGGTCCCATATCCCGAGCGCTTTCTTGCCACTGAAATACTGACCGTATATCGCCTCGGGAATCTGGGGGGCCAGGAACCGGTAAGTTTTTCCCTACGCCAAATTAATGGTTAGGAGTGATCCAAAGTCCAGGTTTGTCACTCTGTGGATACCAACCTCACACCCTTATGGCGGGCACATGAACCTGTCGTCTTCGAGGAGGTATTCGACCCTACGAGAGACAGCTCTCGGGTCGTCCGGCAGTTTGTATAACCTCCGTATATCATGTTTTATATGATATACGTATTGCCTCCGCACGCCCGAGTGTTTTTGCCGTATCTTTGATAGTTAGTAAAACACCCCGTATCTTATCACGTCTGAGTGCACTTACAAGGTCAAGACCTTTCTCGGAGGGTTCAATATTCCCGGCATCAGCAATTTCATCCTGTACGTGACTCCAAATACTATGCACCGCAGACGTCAAAGCAGCCGCGTCCGTGACTGGTTCAACCTAAAGGGTGTACTGGATTATTAAACACTTTCCCACGCCTACTACTTCCCCTTCTACCCCTGTCACGGTATTGCGCTGTGAGTTAACCCCATGCCGGATGCGCCTGGGCCCTGCTGTGCTTGGTTCGCCTAGTGGTGGACTGGAGCTTCTGACGCCTGACGTGGCAGCACTAGGGAGGACCAGCGCAGATGAATACTGTCCTACACTTGATGACTGGAGGATCGGCGGGGTGTAGGCTCTACCGGACATTATTCTTACACGAGCCGCGGGGGCCTCTTAGACAAGCGCTGCCTCCTGTGATCTGGAGGTGGTCGAAATTTGCACAACCCGTGCGCCCTTGTTTCCCGGTCTCCCAGCCGCTTGAGACTCCCAACGCCGTCCTGATGGAGTGTTGTCAGCACTATCGTGGTCTTCTACATCAGGTTCCGTGTCTGGTTCAGTTTCGACCCTCTGGCGTGAGGCCTGGTACTTATTGCTGCTATCGTCACTAAGATGAATAGTTTCTATATGTCCTTGTCCATCAGGCTCTGTCTCAGGTTTGGTATTCTCTGTGGTCTGAATTGTGCTCCTCTGTAGGCGCTTTGATAGTCTTCCCCGAACACCTCCAATTGGTGGTGGGGATGAATTCTGACTTGATAACTGGCTGTTCGGTGGCGTACTGTACGAGCTGCTGGATTAGTCCTGCTGGGTACCAGATCAGGTTCCCCTGTTCGCGCGTACGACTTCTCGTCTGCGCCTGTTCAGATTTCCCACTCGCGGGGTTGGCTGCCTGGATCCCACGGTGTCAGACAAAATGTCGTGCCTACACCTGCTCAGATTGCCCACTCGGGGGATTGGTTGGCTGGATCCTGTAATGTCGGCTATGACAGTGCGCCTACGCCCGCTCAGATTTCCCACTCGGGGGGAGTTGGCTGACTGCGGGAATTCGATTGCATAGTGGGTGTGATACGAGATGGCTAGTGAACGTTGGATAAGAGAGGAATTGGGAAGTATGACAATGGAACTGTATCTCGAGTGTGCTGGAAGGCTAGGAGTTTATGTAGTTTTCTTGTGTTGGATCGGACGCGTTAGGTATTATACTAGTACACTAGAATCAGGGGGGATGGTAGGCTCCTAGACTATCACTTGGTATGCACGAGAAAGATGTGCCTACGCAAGGCGTTTTAGGTGTGTTCAATACGGAGTTCGTCGTCTAGGCGTTCTTAGCTATGTGAAGACTCACTGGTCCATCGTGGGAAATATTAGACGAAATGAAGGCGTCGCTAGTGTCGCCGGCTTTGCGAAATCCATCTAGAATAAGTATCAACCCGAGATCTAGTTGCTCGCGATACATTCACCCCACCAAAAGAGTATTAGCAATATCTACTCTCATCTCCAGACGTCATATCAGCAGCGCTGAACGTCTTGGGGGCTGTATGCAAGGTTCACCTAGCGAGTATTATGTGAAATGATGATCCGCGGACTTCAATGTGGCTGGCTGGCTGAGCGAAATCTACCTGCAACGAGTGTCAGTTAGCGAGGTGGTTGCTAGCGAGAACTCGCCACGCCAGAACAGTATTAGGCATATCTAGTATAATCTCCGGACGTCAAATCAGTAGGGCTGAACGTCTTGGAAACTGTATGCAAGGAGTTCACCTAGCGAATAACCTGAGGCAGCCGGTTCGCGCCAGACCGGATATGGACGTGCACCAACTATCACTCGGTATGCGAGTAAATGGATTAGCCAGGGAACGAGGTTTTGAGAATCGTCAACCTTATGCCCGGAATGCAGCCAATCTCAACTCTCACCAGGCTCAACACGTTGTCGTAAGGAGAGTTACGGTAGGTGGAGTGAACGAGTGGCAGATGCGAGTAAAAAATTCCCCTACGAAACTGCGTTTTCAGAATAATCAATCTTGCGCTTTGGAGCAGACACTCTTACCTACCAAAGGGCTCGGCGCTGGGGCAGAAAGGTTATGTGAAATAAAGATATCGCCTGGATGAACGTGGCTGGCTGGCTGGGCGAAATCTAGCTGCAAGGAGTGTCGGTTAGCGATGTCGGTGCTGGCGAGACACTCGCCACGCCAAAAGAGTATTGGGAATATCTACCCTAATCTCCGGACAGCAAATCAGCAGCGCTAAACGCTTAGAAACTGTATGCAAGGAGTTCACCTAGGGAATAAGCTGACGCAGCCGGTTCGCGCCAGACCGGATATGGAGGTGCACCGACTATCACTCCGTATGCTACTGAAGAGATTGGTTAGGAAAGGAGGTTTCGAGAATCGTCCAACTTGAGTCCGCGACGCGGACAGTCTCAACTACCATAGCATCTAGGCGTGGGGGAATTAGTTGAAAGGGGGGCGTCGCTCATCTAATTCACCAAGGCTAAAAAAGGCTTAGCGGAATCTGCACTCATCTCCCGACGACGAATTAGCGCGGCTAAAGGCAAGGTACGAGTAAAACTATGTGGGAGTACAGTGCTGGGACTACAGCCTAGTAAATAATCCTACATAGGCTGGAAACGCAATGCACTAGTCCTCTATTTACTAGTGGGAGAAAATTCTACAAGGTGGCGAATAGTAATCGTGCCTGGGTTTGATTACGATTATACAAATGACAACAACCCACGAAAATGTAATAATAACAGACGCCTAGTAGGAAAAATGTATCAAGAATAAGGGAAATTTGGGGAGTGGAAAAAACGTGATGTGAGTACTAAGAAAAAACAAGTTTTGCGATGCCCTCTACGACTTCTCCCACGCGGGGGCGTAGTGAGATTCGGGTCTTCAGGCTGGGCAGGGCGTTTCGGCTCGGATGCCTCAGCTCGTGCTTTCCCTTTTCCTTTTTCGACGGGGTTCTTCGCATTGGGGTGGGTGGTATCTCTAGATCCTGCTGCCGTACTGCCAGGCGTAGTAGTCTCGTGGGTCACACGGGGATTAGCTAAACCAGGGGCGACGCTTGTAGGGGACGTCAGAGAAGCAGAGGGGGGAGTCACTCCTGGTGGAAAGGACTTGGGCGTCGGCGTGGGGGATGTCACATGGTGAGTATCGCGATCTACGGATGGCTCACATTGGGCGGCAGGGCTGTCCATGGTGCCATCATGCCCACGACCGGGACGACGACTCCCGCTTGTATTAGGTGCGGCAGTCGCTGGCCTAGGTTTGGGCGCTACAGTTGCTGCACTCGGGGCCGGCGCCACAGTCTCGGGATTTCTTAGGTGCTGCGCCATAACGGGATTCGCTTGTACAAAAGCCCTCATCGATCGGAGCATGTCTTGTTCAGAAGCCGCTAGCCCTGAGGGCCCACAGCCTTAGGGCCAAAGCCTGAATCCCGATACTTCGAATCCTGTGTACGTCTGCCAGGTTCATCACGAATCGGAGAATGATTCTTCCCTGCTAGTGCACAACTCCCACGCCGTGATTTATCGCTGCCTCTAACCCTATGCTGCGAACCCTGGGTATGTCTGCTAGGCTGATGACGCAAGGGAGACTGATCGTTCTCTGAACGGTGTCCGCGCCATGGTTCAACACTGTCTATATCGTCGTCCTAGGTGTTTGATTAGCCATAGAGTTTGTATCCTGACATTGAATGAAAAGCGCATTGAACACAGAAACCTACAACTTCAATGATATCTCAGTCGCGATTAGGCGTCGGGTCATCTCCCAACGTTTCCTCGTTGTCGTTGTCGTCATCATTGCCTTCTTCGTGGTTGCTGATGTTGTCGTTGTCGCCCTTGTTGTCACTGTAATCTTCTTCTTCCCCTGTGGCATGGGCTTGCCCCCAGCGATCCCAGGCCTTTCGGTCGAAAAAAGAGTACCGCCCGGAAAGAGGCGCAGGGGTCGTATTGCTGTCCCCGCCTTGACCCTGACGGGCCTCCAGTACGAGGAGATCAAGAGGATCTTTGCACGGGTTCGCAGGGAGCCATGCCCGGATGTCATCATCTTTATAAAAAAGATGAGCTCAGAGAGAGGGAGAGGATCCGAGGGTTGCAGGCGTGAGGACCTGGCGCCCTGCCTGGTCACCCCGATTAGATATCGGGGGTATCCGATTGCCTGCTCCATTTATTGCTGCTTGAGCCCCGCGAGCAGCGTTATCATGCTCGGTGATGCCAGGACACCCTATGCGATCCCTTCCTGGGATCTGTGCTATACCAGGGGTGGTGCAAGAAGGGGTGCCCAGCTTCAGGAGCTCCTGTCCGACGGATAATATGGAGTCTTATCACCCTTGGGAAATAGGGGGATGCCCAATCGTATTGAGATTCTAGAAAATAGTTGGTACTAGTCGCCAAATAGCGAAACCTACTGTAGATAGCGATGAGCACTTACTTTCAGGTTCCCGGTCTTCGGTGGCCAATGCTCCCTCTGCTCGCTCCGTGTACAGACGATTGTTCGTCGCCTCGAGCTTTCTACCAATAACTCAGACTAGGTGACTTATTTGACGTTCGACTTCTAAGATATCTTCTGGGTGGTGCTTGATTTTAATAAGCCTAATTCCGTTGCTGACCGGGGGAAGGGAGCGTGCGAAACTGATCACAGACTTCATTTGCTGGTTGGTCAGGCATGTCGGGCTCCCTGACAGCGCCGTGATGTAGGCCTTGACTTGATTGCCCCATGTACTGTATGCGCCCTTAGTCTTGCGAGGGTTCCAGAACCCAGACTAGCTTTTCGCGTACACAATGTCGCCATAGCTCGCTCTGATTTCCACCGGCAGTTAGGTCCCAAATTTCTGGCATATGCGTAGGTGTATGTCTGCTTTCACTCACAAGTCATCCTCTATGTCAGGTTCAAATGGGGGGCTTTTCAGCCAATGCCGATGAACGACTGCTCACGCAAATAGTCAGTTGATAGGTCCAAGTTTGAGAATGTGTGATCTTAATCCTCTAGGAAGATTTCTTACGTTCTCAAAGCCTCACCGGCGATCGGGGCTGCTCACGGATAGCTTTGTCTGCGTTTCGCACTGGTGACTTCCTCTGCCGGCGTTTGAACAGCAGGACGCCTGGGAACAACAGAAATGTTAAGATAATTAGCTCTCGATTGACGTAGGAATGGTTCTTACTTTATATTTTTCCCTGGGGCTTGTGTTTGTTTCAATGGAGGCATTGCAAGGAAGGAAAGATCGCAACAGCGCTTGGAGGTGTGTGGCCCCACAGCTGATCGGGGAATGTTTGTCAGATGAAGGACTGATGACGGGAGATCTGTGTGGAACTGATCGTTGGGCAATCATGGGGGGATGGGCCTGCTTATACTCCTCGTGGGTGTCCACGAGGGTAGTGCGGCACAGTGTGACTCCATGTTGAAGCAAGCTTTGACTGACCGGGGTTTCATGGGTGTGATATGGGTTGTTCTGTCGTAACCGTATAGAGTGCATTGGCAATTCGTGCGGTGGGTTCAAAGTTCAATCGGCTTTTGAGCCGCAAGAAGAGCCGTGAAGCCACGTGAGGTCGTGTTTCCTTCGGATTCCTTCCTTCCCCCAATCATCCGACGTCGAAGTCTTGGCGCACCATCCTTGACCGATCGCCCATGGCACATCACCTATGCGCTATTCATGCATGATCTAGAAAGAAGGAGGGGAAACTTTCTTTTCATCTACACTATCAAACTAAACTACTATTACATGCTTAGGCGCATCCGGCAAAAAATCGACACGCTGAACTGATTGCAAAACAGAAAATGAAACAAACATCCCCGTCCTATGAAGGGTAAAAGCAAACCGCTTTCCCCCCCATCTAGTTTGAACGGGCGAACAATCGACCCTCTGATGAAACTCTTCCATCGCATTTCAAACCCTCAATTGTGACCGAATCCTCATGGAGCCCCTTCACCTTAGGTTCTTGACCATTTTCGTCATCGAACTGCGCGCCGCACTTCCATCCCTCCTCGGCTATCAAAAACTCCTTATCAATGGAACTCAAGCGTACTCTCCTGGGCGTTGCATCGTCACTATTTTCAGTATCGAACTGAGTCCCGCGCTTGCGCTCCTTGTCGACTTGACCAGAGCGATGAACCAAATGCAGCGGCAACTGTTGATTCAACAACCTCGACGATCTGACGGCAAGAGGGAAACGATTCGTCGGCGATTCAGCGCGTTCTCCTACGGGGGATGGGAATATTCCCGAGAGGTCATCACGTTCATCCACAGCTTCTGCAGCGTCTGAAGGTGAGTCCGAAAAATGAGATCTCTCATGCTCAAACGCTTTCGCTGCCTCATTAGCCTGCCCGTCATTAGCCTGCCAGTTGTCAGGTCTTGCGTCTGGTTGGAGTGCTCGGAAATGCACCTGGCCTATACCTGCTGCCGGGTCATGAGCCCAATTGCGGACGGCATCTTCACCGAGATATGGGAGGACTCTCGGTTCTGCCGTGTTTAGTCTTTTGTCATTCCGGGGGCGGTAACAATACACAATTGGCTCGAGCGGGTCGTCGAGAACCGAATTAGACAGAAGCCAGGTGCGTACATTTTCATCGTTGTAGACACAAATACTGTCCACTAGGGTTAAGGGATCGTTGGGAGACGTGCTCAGCTTTGCACAACCAGCGCTAGTAGCGCCAATTATGTAGCGAATTTGGCGGTGGTAGATTTTTCTGTAAATCATTTCTGACAGGCCACAGATGTCATAGGAATCTAGCTCGGCAAACTCTACACCATGGATATGGGGGGAACGCCAATGGAGCGCACGATAGTATAGCGGGACGTTCACCCTTAACCTTTCTTGGGCTGGTAGTCCTTGGCCACGTCCTGTGGGCAGGACATAAACGATACGTACGGCACGTGGACGCCCAAGTGCAGCGCTCCAATCTGTATTCTCTTCGTCAGTAAGTGAAAGCATGAACTACGCAGATGATGAAAACTAACCTGTTGGCATACGGTCGGCCATTAGGTGATTTGCCGGGGGACCTGGCAAATCTGGTGCTGGCGCAGGTTTGTCAACTAGGGGGGCAGGGTCGTCAATAGGTGAAGCAGGGTTGTCAACTGGTTGAGCAGGTGCTTGCCCTTCGTTGTTCGCACGTGGAGCAGGTGCTTGGGCTTGGTTGATCGCCGGTGGAGCAGGTTCTTGCGCTAGGTTCGGCACAGCGGTTGCAAGACCCAACTGCGCCGCATTGTTCGTTTATAGTAAAACCTCCGGAACAATCACCTGCACAAAGGGGACTCCTGGCCGACCTTGGGGTGGTTCCTGAGGGTTCGTCATCCATGGGTTAAACAACTTCCTCGCACAAGCCTTGACGATATGAACGACTGCCTCATCGATTTCCTGCATACGCTGCTTATTATTCGCGGTGGATGCTGTGGCGAGCTGATCGCAGACTGGGCGCAATCTCCTCATACCTGCGAAGATTGGCTGGAAGTCGGCGTCAGGATAATTCATCGCGGTGGCCCCTGGCACAAAGTTCCTTGCTATCATCAGATCTTTCACAATGTTCCGCCATGCATTATACTGAGCCTTCCCGGGATTATCCATAAGGAAGCCCATGTTTAGTTTATGATCGGTAGTTGATCTGCCCCCCCAGGATTAGAGCGACCGATACCAATATGCCATAGAGAGAGTTCGGCGGAAGTTGATAGGTTTGCCCCGCAGGAGGGGCCTGCTGCGGAGTTGCCATCGGGACGTACTGTACGTTGTTGACGTTTTGCGCCATGTCGATTTAATTTTTGTCTATAGATAGTCGTCTTAGAG
>Ga0307507_10002195_pt1 | contig 41764 bp, 10 predicted proteins | sample 7_EM_MG_FD_207223 | JGI IMG/M metagenome (GOLD analysis project Ga0307507, IMG submission 207223) | Populus trichocarpa ectomycorrhiza microbial communities from riparian zone in the Pacific Northwest, United States - 7_EM | ecosystem: Host-associated > Plants > Roots > Unclassified | place... | reverse complement strand
AGGGTATATTGTATATACAGACGAATCCTTAAGGGAAAAGGAGGAGTCTGTGTGCGAGGTAGGAAGGGTTTTCCCTAGGCACGTGCCCTGCACGTGCCTCACAGGCGAGTCACCCCTAAGTCGCCCCAGGGTCGCCTATACCTTGCGGCTATATAACTATCTACTTAGGTTTCACCTAACAGCTATAGGCTTAGTGTTAAGACTTTAAGAAAAGTATATTATTTAAGGAATCTGGGGACTAGCAAGATAAGTTATAAAGGAATATTTAGATTGCTAAAGAAATAAACTAATAAGGTATAAGCCGTATAAAGGGCTACAACCTATTAAAATACCAGAAAGACTATAGGAAGTTATATTATAGGACTTTATTATTAAGTTACCAAAGTTAAGAGATCCTATTATAGGACAAGATTATAACGCAATCTTAGTAATAGTAAATAAGCTTATAAAGTAAGGATACTTTATAGCATGTATAGAAGAGATATTAGCAGAGAATATTACTAGAATCTATATTAAGGAAGTGTTTACAAAATATGGAGTACTAGGTAAAGTTATATTGGACAGAGATCCAAGATTTATAGCAGTATTTTAGGAAGTATTTCTAGCAAAATAAAGAGTTCGCGTAGTAACCTTAATAATATATTATCTGCAGACGGATAGATAAACAGAAAGATTAAACTAGACACTAGAACAGTATCTAAGACATTATATTAATTACGCACAGAATAATTAGGTATTATTATTACCAGTTATACAGTTTGCATATAATATAACACCATAAGAAGGAATGGGGATATTACTATTTAAGGCGAATTACAGATATAAGCCAAGAACATTATTATCACTATATTAAGTAAAGAAGACAAGTAGTATAGCTAAAGAAAAAATGGAGACTTTAATAAATTTTTATGTAGACCTTAAAGAAACAGCGAAACTAGTACAAGAATAAATAAAAAGGTACTATAATGCTAAGAGATCTAAGGGACCAGATCTTAAGGAGGGAAATAAAGTATAGCTACTATATAAAAATTTCAAGAGTTAACAACTAAGCAAGAAGTTAGACTATATTAAACTAGGACCTTTTAAAATTAAGTAAAGAATTTTATTAGTTATATATAAATTAAACCTACTAGCTAAAATAAAGATCTACCCTATACAGCATATTATAATGCTAGAACTAGCATATAGAGATATTAAACCACCAGTCTATAAGGCAGATATATATAGAGGATAAATGGAAGATAAATGGCAAGTTTTAAAGATTATTAGTTATAAGGACGTAGATAATAAAATATAGTATAAAGTAAAGTGGATAGGCTATAATAAGACTACCTAGGAACCACTAAGTAACCTAGAGAACGCTATAGGAAAGGTATAGGAGTATTAGAAGAAAGCAGGTTAGGGAGTATTAAAAAAGGATTGCTAAAGGATAAACCAACTAAGGGGGACCTAAGAGGAGCAACTACTACATTACTTAGAGTTGTTTCCTTCTCTAAAAACTCTATTTACTTATTACCTAGCTTAGACAAACCCTATTAAACAAGTTTCCACTTCTTAAAATAAACCTTTTTATAAACTTGCTTAAGATAATAAAGACAGGCATAAGCCAAAGTACGCGCTTTAAGGGCTTAACGCTTCTCTTCCCTTACTCTCTCAGTATAAGTATAGTCCTTATCTTAAAGATAACAAATTTTACCTAAGGCGCTTAAGAGCTTATTATTAAGCTTTATAGTAGCAGATTAAATATAAAACCCTAAGGGAGATTAATAAGGGAACTTAAAAACTGTTAAGAGTTATAGAATATATATACTTAGCGTTAGAGATAGAACAAACGTCATAGGACAATTAAATGTTTACTTTAGTATACTCTAAGTAGGAGGAGGGTTGCTGAGATAAAGGACTTGCCAGCACAATATAAACTAGCCCCTCTTTTACATAACAAAAATATAGAGACGGCATAATCTTACTAAGTAACAGTATTGCGGCAATAGTATAAGAACAACAAGCCATAGAAGAAGAGGCTAAGGATTTAGAAACCTTAGAAGGCATAATAAGTAAGGATGTTAACCAGATTAATTAAATGGACATTATACCTCTAGTAGACAACTTAGAGATATTAAAAATCTTTAAGGATAAAGATAAAGAGGAGGGAGATGGTGTTACGGACAGCTTAAGTATAATATTATAACTACTTAGAGAAGAGTTAAAGGAAGCTAGTTAGTTAATATAGGCACGGTCTAGGATAGATCTAGTGGAACTATATAATAAGGAATAGTAGCCAAGGTTATATAATGTAATCTGTATAATCTATATAATCTATATAATCTGTAGGATAGAGTAGATAGAGCACATATACTTTACAAAGTAAAGGGATTTCTTAGGCGTACGGTTGTGTATTTAAAGGACCACAGTCTCTACCCAGATAGTTCTCTCTTTATAGTGAATCTTAGAATATAATTAGAGTTAATCTGTTAGGCAACCACTCCACCAGTTATTATTATATTGTTGACTTATTATTTATACCTATATACCCAGCCCATTAACAAGCCCACCATAGTTCTTGCTATAAGGTTTCATTACATACAGAACAGTATAAAAACAAAGAAGCTACTTATGTTCCAAGGTTAATTATAAAGGAGTTTATTAAGTTGTTTTATAAGGGACTAATTTAAGGATATAATGGAGCTATAGGCTTAGTATCAAGACTTTAAGAGGAGTATATTATTTAAGGAATCTGGGGACTAGCGAGATAGGTTATAAAAGAATATCTAGATTACTAAAGAAATAAACTAACAAGGTATAAGCTGTATGGAGGGCTATAACCTATTAAAATACTAAAGAGACCATAGGAGGTTATATTATAGAACTTTATTATTAAGTTATTAAAGTTAAAAGATCCTATTATAGGACAAGATTATAATATAATCTTAGTGATAGTGGATAAGCTAATAAAGTGGGGATACTTTATAGCATATATAAAAGAGATATTAGCAGAGGATGTCGCTAGAATCTATATTAAGGAAGTGTTTACAAGATATAGAGCACTAAGCAAGATTATATTGGATAGAGATCTAAGATTTATAGCAGCATTCTAGGAGGTATTTTTGGCGGAATAAGGAGTTCGCGCAGTAACCTTAATAGTATATTATCCGCAGACGGATAGATAGATAGAAAGGTTAAACTAGATACTAGAGCAGTATTTAAGGCATTATATTAATTACACATAGAATAATTAGGTATTATTATTACCAGTTATATAGTTTGTATATAATGCGACACTATAAAAAGGAATGGGAATGTTACTATTTAAGGCGAATTACGGATATAAGTCAAGATTATTATTATTGCTATGTTAAGTAAAGAAGATAAGTAGCATAGTAAAAAAAAGAATGGAGACTTTAATAAATCTTTATGCAGACCTTAAAGAAATAGCTAAACTAGTATAAGAGCAAATGAAAAGGTACTATAATACTAAGAGATCTAAGGGACTAGATCTTAAGGAGGGAGATAAAGTATGGCTACTATACAAAATTTTTAAGAGTTAATAACTAAGTAAGAAGTTAGACTATATTAGACTAGGACCTTTTAAAATTATATAAAGAATTTTATTAGTTATATATAAGTTAAACCTATTAGCTAAAATAATAATCTACCCTATATAGTATATCGCAATACTAGAACCAGTACACAGAGGTGTTAAACTATTAGTCTATAAGGCAGACATGTATAAAGGGCAAGAAGAGGATAAATAGTAAGTTTTAAAGATTATTAGTTATAAGGATGTAGATAATAAAATATAGTATAAAGTAAAGTGGACAGGCTATAGTAAGACTACCTAGAAACCACTAAGTAACCTAGAGAATACTATGGGAAAGGTATAAAAGTATTGGAAGAAAGTAGGTTAGGGAGTATTAAAAAAGGATTGCTAAAGGACAAGGCAACTAAGGGGGACCTAAGAGGAGCAACTACTATGTTACTTAGAGTTGTTTCCTTCTCTAGAGATGTTACTCTCTTATTACCTAGCTTAGACAGGCCCTATTAAATAAGTTTCCACTCCTTAAAACAACCCTTTTTATAAACTTTCTTAAGACAATAAAGATAGGCATAAGCTAAAGCACGCGCTTTAAGGGCTTGACGCTTCTCTTCCCTTACTCTTTTAGCATAAGTATAGTCCTTGTTTTAAAGGCAACGAATTTTACCTAAGGCGCTTAAAAGCTTATTATTAAGCTTTATAGCGGCAGATTAAATATAAAACCCTAAGGGAAATTAATAAGGGAACTTAAAGACTATTAAGAGTTATAGGATGCGTATACTTAGTGTTAGAGATAGAGCGAACATTATAAGACAATTAAATGTTTGCTTTAGTGCACTCTAAATAGGAAGAGGGTTGCTGAGATAAAGGGCTTGCTAATATAATATAGACCAACCCTTCTATCGCATAATAAGAACACAGAGATAGTATTATCTCACTAAGTAACAGTATTACGGCAATAGTATAAGAACAATAAGCCGTAGAAGAAGAGGCTAAGGATTTAGAAACCTTAGAAGGTATAATAAGTAAGGATGTTAACCAGATTAATTAAACAGACATTACACCTCTAGTAGACGACTTAGAGATGTTAGGAATCTTTAAGGACAAAGATAAAGAGAAGGGAGATAGTGTTACAGACAGCTTAAGTACAATATTATAACTACTTGGAGAGGAGTTAGAGGAAGCTAGTTGGTTAATATAGGCACGGTCTAGGATAGATCTGGTGGAACTATATAATAAGGAATAGTAGCCGAGGTTACGTAATGTAATCTGTGTAATCTATATAATCTATATAATCTATAGGATAGAGTAGATAGAGCATATATACCTTATAGAGCGAAGGGATTTCTTAGGTGTATGGTTGTATATTTAAGGAACCACAGTCCCTACCTAGATAGTTCTCTCTTTATAGTAAATCTTAGAATACAATTAGACTTAATCTGTTGGGTAACTACTCCACTAGTTGTTATTACATTATTAACTTATTGTTTATACCTATATACCTAGCCCATTAATGAGCCTACCATAGTTCTTGCTACAAGGTTCCATTACACACCTCTTTTAAAGAAAAATAAGCAAAATTGGCTTTAATTTGTATATAAATATATAAATTAAAGTTAAGATTAATGGTGTTTTATTCTTTAAATGGATAAAATATAGATTACTGGTATTTTATATAGGAAATAATATATTACCTATTGTTTTGGAGAGGAACTAGATCTAATATATATCCTAAATTAGATATAACGTCCTAAAGTGTAACGGTGCTAGAGCGCGTCACTTGCTACTTTGCTGTTTCCTAGGCAATTTGCGGCAATATGCGGCAATATGCCGTTTTTTAGGCAATTTGCCGTTTTCTAAGCAATCTGCCAATTTCTGCCATATTCTGCCAAGTTGCTATTAGCTCGCTTATTACTAGCGCCTTAACGACCTTTTGTATCTTACTAGTCTCTACTAGTCTTCTTCTTCTCCCTAGCTTAGTATTCTTATATAGTAGTAATTTACAAGCTTTAGTTTAGAAGCAATTATATAAGCCCGTTATATTATACTAAGCTCTCCCTACATTGCCTGGAAAAGCCTTAATAATATCCCACCCTAAAAGAAGACCTTTGTCTGCAATGACGCGTTAATGCGTTATACTTAGACATTAAAAAACTTACACTACTACGCCTAGGAAGGCCCTAACAATATCCCACTTTATAGGCTAGACTGTACTTAACCTACACCCCTAAAAGAACCCTAGAATTAAACCAAACTATACAATTTTAATAAACCTTGGGAAGCTAATAATAGTACCTAAAACAAGCTTATCTAAAAGACCTGCCTTTACCTAAGAGGAATATAAGATCCAGTTAGTATTAGAAATTGAAGATAATAACAATATTATAAATATATATAAGCAGATTCGTGCCCTTACAGCTAATTAGAAGGTTAATTGTCTTTAAGCCTAAAGTATATAAGAGACTCTAAAAGAGATCTTAGAAAGCCTTGCTGCCTTATAAAATAGCCTAGCCTCCCCTTTATAAAGCCTTAGTTAACCTATTTACTTAACTAAATATAATACACTAGAGAGTACGGACATAATAATAAAGTAATTAAAGTCCGTTAAGCTCCCTAACCCCCTACTATTATTAAATGGCATAGACCTAGCCTTTAAGAATTGGAGGATCTAAGTATAAGGAAAGCTTTGTGTTAACTATAACCATTTCCCCTTTAAAGAAGCTAAAATGCTCTACCTCTTTGGTTAAACTGTTAGGGACGCCTAGCAATACCTCTAGGCTAAGTTTAAGGATAAGTTACCTGTTTGGTTTTGTCACGGAACGCGGGCAATGGCTACAAAGCGTATGTATTCTGGGAGTCTACAAGTCATTGCGCAATCAATCGTAAGGGTCGAGGGCGTAAGGAGGTGATATACCCTCGCGTAGCTGACATAAGCTGTACGCGAGGTGTACGTAAGAGCACGGGGTTCTCCTATAGAGGCCCCTACGGTTGGGTTCCGTGACACTACCCCCCCTCCTATTAAGGCGGAGCTCCGGCGACGCTGTGGTTACTATATACATATAGGGGGAAATGCTTGGGGTATCTAGAAGAAGGAATATCGTTATAGGTATAACGGGCTCGTACAGGTACTTCTAACTTAAAGCTTATGGGTTGCTACTATGCGAAGGTACTAGGCTATAGAGGGGAAGGAGGCTGTTAGGGACTTGGTAAGGTGTAAGGGTGTCACTAAGGCGCTAGTAGTAAGCGAGCTAATAGCAATTTTCTATCCCAGGGATAGAAAATCCTGATTAGTTGGCTTCTCCTTAGCGTCTAGAATCTGACTAATTAGACAACTTCGACCGGCAGTTAAAGTTCCTTAACATCTTATCAGAGTAGTCACGTGACGGTAATATACAACGATTTAGCTGTGACGGCTCCTATAGGGGATTAGGTACGAAATCTCTGCTTAGGCCTGGTTTCTGTGGGTTTACGTAGTAGAAATCGCTGATTAGATCTTTTACGTTTTTAAAATCTTCCCATAGTTGCTATTCTGGCTAATCTATGTTAAATCCTGTGTAGGTAGCTTTATAGTAGAGCTGCCGTCCTCTGCCTTTACTAAAGTATTTGGAGTTAATAATTCGTTTAACAGTCCACTCCTTATAGTTCTTGTCTTCGTTCTCATTTCAGATTAGTACCAGTAGGGGTTCAGGCTGTGTTTATCCTAGTAGAGGGTTAGGCTGGTAAAGGTATAGTAGCTATAGGTGAAACACGGGCTATATCCCGCGGGTGGCTAGGGCAGGCGGGAGCTCTAGTTCGTATATAGCTCCTCTATTAATGACTTATTTAATCTAGTAGGGGCCAAGGTTTTTATAATTAAGTAACTTTATAGGTCTCTATATAGAGATATTATATACATCTAACTATACCTAATCGCCAACACGCATCTCAGGTGGTAGTGTTCTATAGCGGTCAGCGAAGTAAGCTTGTTTTACTTGGGCCCAGGCCATCTCTCCTTTATAGTAGTTAAGTAGGTCTTTTATACGGTCTGCATATTAATCAGTAAGTAGCATCTTAAGGCGTTTTCTATATGGCAGTTTCTTATTAATAGGCTCTAGTGGCTTTATACCAGATTATAGGTGATATTCTTTATTTGCGAAGAACGGGGTAAGTCCTATAGTGGCTAAGACGTGGTTATTTGCTGCAAATTTACCTAGTGGAAGGTGGTCTACCCAGTCGTCCTAACTATAGGCAACTACCTGTTATAAGTACGCCTTTATACTAGCGTTAGCGTTTTCTAGCTGTCCCGCAGTTTCGTGGTGAAAGGATATAAACATCTTAACGGAGATACTAAGGCGTTAGCAGATCCGCCTCCATATATTAGAGTTAAATTGCGTGCCTTAGTTAGACGTAATAGAGTTAGGTAACCTATATAGTCAGTAGACTTCATAAAGGAAGGCGTTGGCAATATTGCTTACGGCTACGCCTTTAGTTAGGACGTAGTGGCGTTCTTTTATAAGTTGGTATATTATCATAAGGATGTTCTTATAGGTTCAGCCATGTCGTTTACAAGGCGGTAGGTTAATAACGAAATCTATAGCAATATCTGCCCATTATTATATAGGTACTGGTAGAGGGTATAGTAGTCCTTAGTACTTTATGTGAAATGCTTTAGCACGTTTACAACTATAGTAGGCGCTTACAAAGCGTTTAACTGAGTCTATCATTTTAGGCCAGAAGTAGTATTGGCTGAGAAGCTTATAGGTTCCTCCTTTGCCTAGGTAGCCGCTTAATTAGAGGTCATAGGCCATTTAGATTAGTTGCCGTTATAGGTCTTCTAAGTTAGGGATAAATAGACGGCCTCTATAATAGAGCCTGTTCTCTTTTACTTTTAAGGCTGCCATATTAATCTAGCCTAAGCTTTGGAGGTTGGTAGGCAGTGTACAGGTACCAGCGATCTTTGCGGCAATCAGTTAATGCAGTAATGGGTTAATAGGGGTGTTATATACTGCGGTAATAAGTTCATTAATTTTAGGGGGTAACTCTAGTTCTATAGTATAAAGCTAAGGGGCGGTTGGTTCTGTCTTAGGTAGTATACCTAGGGCTAAGTTTTATGCTTTTAGGATTATTTGTTGTTGGAATTAATTATAAGGGTTATCTTCTAACTAAGGAAGGTCTTGCAAATAGCGTATTAGGCTATTAGGCTTAGTACCTTATACTCCTAGCCTATATACAATTTTAAAGTTAAAACTGGAGAGGAACTCGTTCTAACGTGCTTAGCGTTAGTTTAGTTATTTTATAGTTATAAAGTACTTAAGGTTGCAATGATCCATAAGGACCTTAGTTAGCTGGTCAGGTTCTGCTAAGGAAAGTTCTAGTTAGAATTCCTTAAACGCTTATATAATTGCGAGGAGTTCCTTATTATAGATCTTATAGTTACATTCTTATGGTATAAGCTTAGACGAGTAGAATGCGACTAGGTAGAGGAGACCGTCATTACCTATCTAGGAGAGGATGCCCGCGTTAATATAGTCTAAGGAGTTAGTTTTAAAATAGAGTTGTTATCCTAGTATAAAGTAAGCTAGGATAGGTGCTTTAGTAAACATATCTTTTAAGTCTTAGAACGCCTTTTCGTATTTAGGCGTCCAGATAAAATATAGATATGTTTTTCTTCCTTTTATAGAAAAGCCCTTTGTTCGTATTATTGCTATAAGTGGTGCTATAATACCTAAGAAGTTGTATATAAATTTCTAATAGAAGTTGGCGAAACTGAGGAAGGCTTATACGTCCTTAATATAGGTAGGGGTTTGCTATCTGGTAATTATACATACTTTTTTGGGGTCCATACAGACACCCTTAGTAATAATAATTAGTCTAAGGTATTTTACTTCTATAACTAAGAATTCGCACTTTTTTAAATTAATATAAAGTCCTGCATCTCTAAGGCGCTATAGGACCTTTTAAACGTGCTCAGTATACTTAAAAGGGTTATTGCTGTAAATAAGTATATCGTCCAGGTACGCGGAGTAGAAGTCGTTAAGGTAGTCCCATAAGGCATTATTAATATAGCTTTAGAAGCTGCCTAGGCCGTTATATACGCTAAAAGGCATAACAGTGTATTTAAATTGGCTAAAGCGCGATGCAAATACGGTTTTCCATTCATTACCTTCCCATATTCGGAGGCGGTTAAAGGCGGCGATAATATCGAGTTTAGTATAGATTTTAGCTTAGCTAAGCCGTTTAAGGGTCTCGCGTATAAGCGGTATAGGGTATCGGTTCTTAATTATAATAGCGTTAAGTCCTCTATAGTTAATACAGAATCAAATACCTCCTCCTAGCTTTTTAGTAAGGAGGATAAGAGCGGCTGCTGGGGATATACTAGGACGAATAAACCCTTTATTAAGGTGCTTATTAATATACTTTTTAATAACTAGGAGTTCGTCTTTTAATATTAGGTAGGGTCTCTTATAGGGTAGCGTTTTTCCTTGTTTAATATTAATGGCATAGTCGTTAGGTTAATGTGGGGGCAGTATATCTACGCTCTTTTATAAGTATACGTTGATAAAGTCATAGTATCTCTTAGGGAGGAGCTTGCGGAGTTCCTTATTAATAAGTCCTTTTTTAAGCTTTATAAACTTCTTAAAGTCTAAGGGTGAAAGTCTGTAGAGTTCTACAGGGGCATTATTTTCTAGGAGGTTAACTATATCTATCCTATTACTATAGAGGACGTGGTCCTGATCTTTATTAAGCTTATATAGTTGTGATTAGGAGGCTGCGGCAACGGTCCAGCCTTTCCTACATGCTATGCGGTAGAAGGCCGCGGCGCTTATATAGTGGCAGTTGGTCGTAGGTGGGGTAATAAGGGTTTCCTTAGGTTGATATCCTGGGGAGTAGATAGAGGCGGCTAGGCTATGCCCTAGGCAAGTCTCTCTGCAGTATTTAGAGTTAAAGGTTACTTCTCTCTTTTGCCAGTTAATGGCGGGGTTGTATTATTTAAGCCAGTTTATTCTAAGGATAATAGGGTAGTTTATAAGTAGTATAACATAGGCCTAGAGCTCCTCCTAGTGTCTATTTATATTTAGGTAGAGTTATGCCATATAGGTAATCTTTTGTGCAGTATAACTACCGTCAGCGAGTTGTAGGGCGCGGGCTTTGGCGAGGGGTAAGGTAGGTAGGTTATAAGTACATATAAATTAGGTATCTACAAATTTATCAGTAGCTCCGCAGTTAATTATAGAACGGGTTTTATATTATTTCTTAGCGGTAGTTCCCTCTATAGGTAAGACTATTTGCTTCCGTCCTTTTATTCTTACTAAGCTATCTATTAAGTAAGCCGATATGTAAATCCCTCTATTATCAGAGTGTCCCAACCTGCAACTTAGGGCTAGGACTTTGCGTTTTCCGCTTCCGCGTCTAATTCTACTACTATTGCTGCATCTTCGTCTTGTGCGGTAGCGGCGCGTAGCAATGTATTTGGTGTCTAGGGTATAGGGTTAGGTGTTTAACAGCGGCTACTAAACCTAGCTATTGGGCAGTTTGGGCTATAGCTATAATAGCCTTCTTAACGGCATCTATAGCAACGCCTTAGCTTCTGGAGTAGCTTGTGCTCTCCGTCTAGTAGCTTCTTCGGAAAGGCTAGTATAGAGAGGTCGATATTAGGACCAGTGGTGTTACTTAAGGTAGTAGGCGTCAATAGTTTGGTAGGTCCGAAGGGCTTCTATAGGGAGATCTTCGGGCAGGGGTTTATAGTAGTAATCTAGTTTAGCCGTCGTTTAATTTTCTGTAGGGCTGCTACCATATCGTAAACGTCGTTATAGTTGTAGCTGGCGGCTGCGTAACTAAGGTAATAAGTGACTTTTTTAAGAAGATCTTTCTAGTCTTCAGCGTTATCTCAGGTAAGAACTCCGGTGTATTTCTAGAATTTAACATAGAACTCATTAAATAATTTAATAGAACTCATCTTTAGGGCGCGTAGTTTAGCTCGACTAGTGGCCACTAGGTTATAGTTACAGTATATTTAATTAAGGTCGTTAAGGACTTCCTAGTGGGACTGCCACTTCTAGGGACTGCTAGTCTCCCATTAAGCGAAAAGCCTATTAAACGGGATGCCCTTTGTTCGTCCAATAATGTAGCTAATCTTAGTATCTTCTATAGGGAAAAGGTAGGCGCTCTAGGTTAGTTTCTTGCAGGTTTGCATCTTCTAGTAGCTATATTCCTTACGGTCACCCTTAAAGATTGGGGGATTAGGGTAGCGTGTATTGGACCCTATAGTGGTAGTTTAGGTTTAATCGTTATGGCTTTCATTATCGCCGCTACTATAGTAGGGGTTCCCGTTAGGTAAAGCTGCTTAGCGCTAACCTTCCATTAAGCGTTAAGTAGGTAAGGTTGCCAGGGGCGTAGAGACTTAGGTAGCGTTATATACAGTAAAGAGGTGTCTAGTATTGTTATAAATGTGCTTGTTAAGCTAAGATTATAGGTATTTAATTATACCCTCTCTTTTAGTAACTGTAGCAATAAATATAATCTCGGCCTTCTTTAATCGTTGGACGTCGTGTTTAGACGTATAGAGGTTATCTTTAATCTCTTAGCGTGTGTTGTTAGCGAGCGCCTTACAAGCTTGTAGGTCTTAGATAATATTATAATCTTAGGCAGCACGCATCTCAGCTTATATAAGCTTTAGATAGTAGTTCTATAGAAGGCGGTAGTATTTATCGGGTTCTTATGCTACTATTTTTATAAACATCTCGGCGTCTCGTATCTCGATCTTAATAGGTAGTAGCCCTTTAGCTTATTTATCCGTGGTTATATAGTTAATAAAGGATGAAACATTGTTAATGTCCCCCTTATAGTCGTCGTAGTCTTTTAAGCCACTAGGCTTCCCTTTAGGGGTTAAGGCTAGGGCTAACAAATTAAATCCTCCTAGGACTGATTAGTGTCGTGGTTTCAATATAGGTATTGGGTTGTTCTTTAAGTTTAACATAATGGCTAGTAAGGAATTTCGTCTTACTATTATTAATTCTTTAGGAGTATAAAGTGAGGTAACTTATAGACACGCTGCTTCTAGCAGCGTCTATAGTATCGTGGAGACGTAGAATTGGTCATAGGCTAAGCGTTAGTGAAAAAAAAGGCGTAACGTAATGTCACGGAACGTGGGCAATGGCTACAAAGCGTATGTATTCTGGGAGTCTACAAGTCATTGCGCGATCGATCGTAAGGGTCGAGGGCGTAAGGAGGTGATATACCCTCGCGTAGCTGACATAAGCTGTACGCGAGGTGTACGCGAGAGCACGGGGTTCTCCTATGGAGGCCCCTACGGTCGGGTTCCGTGACAGGTTTATATCTATTAATAAAATAATATAGTACCTAGCTGCTATTTATATTAATCTAAATAAAGTATAGGATGCCTATTATAACTATAATCGCCTAATAATAAAATTAAACTAATCCTTTACTAAGTTTTAGACTTAATTCTTATACTTAGCAGGCAAAGGCCAGGTTCCCCCTAGGAACTACTATTTAGACCTATATAACAAGCTAATAGTCCAACTATAGGAGAAGATCGCGGTAGCCTTAGACAACCTACTAACCTACTAAAGACTTATAGCCTAATGTTTATTGCTAGATTTAGAACTAAAATAAATTAATACTTATTCTAACCAACTAAAGAAGTCCCGCAGTAACTAAAACCTATCCGCTATGCCAATAGGAGCTAGCGTTAGAAGATAAACTATAACCGCCCCTATACCAAAAGCGGTTATAACTACATACTTACAAGCCTGGTCTAAATTGCTATATACTATACCTTTAACCAATGCTTATTGCAACACCCTAATTAACCCTGCCATGGTTATATACTTTAATTGCGGAAAAGATGGTTACTTTACTACGTCCTATCCAGAGCTAAAGGATATAGGTGATATTAAGGAAATAGAGAAAAAAGAAACGTCTAATAAGTTAGGAAAAGAAAAACCCTAGGGAAAAACCCCCCCCTAGGGTATTCTATTAATCTTAAAGAGATTAATTTAAGTTAGCTAATAGGTGGAAAACACTTTACGGTTCTATGTATAGTATCTTAAAATAGATATAAAGTTAATATAACTGCCCTTATTAACTGTCGGTATCACCTAAGTGCACTTAATTGGCCTATTAATCGTTGGATTTATCTTGTGTTTAATAGGTGTAGAAAGCAGAGGATTGTAAGGATCGCGGTACCTAAGTAGGGGGCTGATAAGTTATTATAAAGATGACTAATTAGAGACACGAATGACCACATAACCTCTGTCCATATATTCCGACATTAACACTAGAGCAAATGGCTTTACCTTTATAAATACTGCTTATGTAAATAATGTTACTAAGTTCTTAAATGTAAATACTACCCAACTAGAGAAGCCCATTTAAGAAAAAGGCTATAATGGCTAAGCCAGTAAGCTAGTTACCTATATCTTAAAGCTATATATCACTATTAATGGATAACGCTAGTTTAGCATCCCCTTCTATATTCTAGACCTAGGGTCCTATAACATAATCCTTAGCTAAAAATAAATATCCTACTTTAATATTTAGCTAAATGTTTAATAAAGATAGTTTGTCTAGCTAGATAATAGACTAAAGTTACCCTCCTTTATTAGAGAAATCCGTACTAACCGTAAGATATTAGCTATAAAGGCCGACCCTATTTACTAGTAGGATTTTAGGAACCGCGACCTAGCCTTTACTTAAGAAGATACCCACCATAAGGCCGGTAAGAACCCTATATTAATAAGGATACTCCCCCAAAGGACTATAATTAAGGAGGACTTTACTTATAGAAGTAGAACAGATAGTAATATAGATAACTTCTAAATTGCGGAGATCTAGCTAATAGGGAAAAGGACATACTAACAGAATATAGAGGAAAACCTTTAGAAGATATAATAAGAACTAAAAGGAGTAAAGATAATACTGGTATGCTAAAGGCCCCAAAGGCCGCGGATAACCCTACTATTACATAACCCCCCTATAGTAGACATTATAGCAATTAGCGCTATAGGTTTCCACTTTAATATATATTAAAAGGATCATAAGGTCTTTATAACTAGCTTATATAAAATTAACCGGATTATTAATAAGAAGGAAGAAGGGCTAGTAGAGAAAACTAATAAGGAGCTAGTTAAGCGCCTCCTCCCTATATACCTCTTAGACCATAGAGATGCGTTCTTAAAAGCAGCCTTAGATATACTGCCCCCCTACTAAACCTATAATTATAAGATTTAACTAGAGGCCAATAACTCTCTAGGTTATAGCTCCCTTTACTAGCAAACTATAGAGGAACTAAAAGCCATAAAATAGTACTTAATTAATAACCTATATAAAGGGTTTATTAAACCAAGTTAGGCCCCCTTTGCTTCCCCTATTTTATTTATAAAGAAACCTAATAAAGGCCTCCGCTTCTGCATTGACTATTGGAAACTAAACGCCATTACTTAAAAAGATTGTTACTTTTCCCCCCTAATTAACGAGACCCTTATATATCTAAGCTAAGCCAAAATCTTTACTAAGCTTAATGTCCGCCAAGTCTTCTACTAAATTAGGATAGACCCTGTATTAGAGAATCTAACAACATTTTATACCCGCTATAGTTCTTATAAATATAAGGTTCTTTCTTTTAGACTAATAAATAGGCTAGCCACGTACTAATGGTATATAAACAATGTTTTTTTTTTTAACTATCTTAATAAATTCTATATGGTATACCTAGACGATATTCTTATATACTTAGACAATGAACTTAAGCACCAAGTTTACGTTAAAAGGTCTTAGAAAGACTGTGAAATATAGGCCTATAAGTTAATATTAAGAAATACAAATTTAGAGTAAAATAAATAAAGTACCTTGGGTTTATTGTTAGTATAGAAGGAATTAAAGTTAACCCTAAAAAGGTAGAGGTAATATATAACTAGAAACCCCCTTATACTATAAAAGGCATTTAGTCCTTTCTTAGCTTCTGTAATTTCTACTATTAGTTTATCTATAATTATAGGGTTGTGGCTAAGCCTCTTATATAACTAACTAAAAACAACACGCCTTTTATTTTTGACAATAGCTATATAAAAGCCTTTAAGCAGTTAAAGAACCAACTTATCTCCTCCCTAATTCTCTATTACTATAACCTAGACCTAGAATTAATGCTAGAAATAGACGCGTCTAATAGAGTAGTAGTAGGTGTTCTCTTATAGCTACATCTAGATAATAAGTAGTACCCTATTACGTTCTTCTTAAAGATAATAGCCCTAGCTAAGTATAACTATAAGGTACATAATAAAGAAATGCTGGCTATAGTATAATTATTGTCCTAGTGGCGCGCAGAGCTTAGAAGTATAGACTCTTAGATTAAAGTCTATACTAATTATAAAGCCCTTAAGTATTTTATGACAACTAAGTAGCTTACTAGTTAATAGGCTAGGTGGGCTAAAATACTCTCCCAATTCTTCTTTATAATTATATACCGCCCTAATAGGCAAAATTCTAAAGCTAATACTCTTACCTAGAGAGAACAGGATATGGAACCATAGGATAAGCTAAAGGCTTAGCACTAGATATATGCCCTCCTCCGCCCTAAATAGCTTAACTTACATATTCTTAAGGAACTAAGCTCTAAATAGAATAAGCTAGTGCTTATAAAAAAAAGAGATCCTGAATAAACTAATAGGACTAATTAACTATATCCTAACCGCGAACCGTATAGCTAAATCCCTAAAAGCCCTCTATAACTAAGCTATAAAAGGCAACCCTAATTTGGAAATGGAAGATGGACTACTTTTATACTAAGAACGGCTTATAGTTCTAGATGTTAATAATTTATAAATAGAGCTGATCTATAAAGCCTACTACTAAGTCTCTACGGCGTACCCTGGTTAAGATAAGACCTACTAACTACTAGCGCCTTACTACTACTAGCAAGGACTCCTGTCCAACATAAAATGATTTATTAGGAATTATTATTCTTATAAATGGGTAGATACCCCTAGGGATTAAACCCCTAGGTGGTTATAACCACTACTAGTTCCTAAGCGCCCTTAGTAGTATATTATAATAGACTTTAAATTATTCCTAAAGAATAAATATGGCTATAATATGGCCTTTATAGTAGTTAACCAACTAAGTAAATAAGCCATTTCCCTTTCCTGCTTTAAGACTACTACTATAAAAGATATGGCCCGCATGTATATTAATAATATTTACTGGATCTATAGCGCTCCTAAGTTAATTATCTCTAACTATAAGCTCTAATTTATATTAGACTTCTAGGACGAATTCTACTATATTCTTAGGATTAAGATTAAACTCTTTACTATATTCTACCTTTAGACCAACGGCTAAACCAAGATTATAAACTAATACCTTAACTAGTAACTTCGCCCCTTTATTAATTACTACTAGGACAACTAGTTGGAACTACTACCTATAATAGACTACGCACAGCTTACGCTCCCTTATAACAGTATAGGAATGTTGCCATTTAAGTTACTCTATGGATATAAGCTATAAATATCCTTTAATTAGGATAGACCTATAGGACTAGTAATGGCCCGCGAACGCCTTAGCTATAAAGAGGCCTAGATATTTACTAAGAGAATGCATAGAGCCTAGGAGACTGCCTAAGCAATTATAAAAAAGGTATAAGAGAAGAAAGAGGCTAATATAAACTAATATTATCGTAAGGTAGACTTTTATATAGGAGATAAGGTATAGGTGTTAATAAAGAACTAGAAGACCTAGAGGCCAAGCCATAAGCTAGACCACTAAATAGCTAGCCACTATAAGATCCCTAAGAAGGTAGGGCACTTTTTTAAGGTTAAGCTACTAGAGTTAATAAGGATCCACCCTATCTTCTCTTTAAACTAACTGCGGAAGGCCGCGGACAACCTATTGCCTAGATAGTATAATAACCCCCTACCACCAATCTAGATTGCAGAGGATAAGGAATAGGAAGTTAAAGAGATTTTAGTAGTTAAGAAGGACTATAGTACCTTAAAATACCATATAAGCTGGGTAGGTTATAACGAAGATCTAGAATGGTACCCTATATCTAATTTTAAGTACTCTCCCTATAAGCTATAAGATTTCCACCTAGTCTACTTAGACCTCCCTAGACCACCATATAAGTTAGACAGCTAGATTAAGTGCTAGAAAGAGGGGTTAGATAACTATAATAATTTAGATAATAATAAAGAACTTAGATAAAGCCTAAGGGCAGGCTTTTTTAGGAGGGGGGGTAATATAATAGTGCTAGAGTGCGTTACCTGCTACTTTGCCATTTCCTAGGCAATTTGCGGCAATTTATAGCAATTTACTGTTTCCTAGGCAATTTGCTGTTTTCTAGGTAATCTGCTAAATCCTACTATATTCTGCTAAGTTGCTATTAGCTTGCTTACTACTAGCGTCTTAACGACCTTTTATATCTTGCTAGTCTCTACTAGTCTTCTTCTTCTCCTTAGCTTAGTATTCTTGTATGGTAGCAATCTATAAGCTTTGGTTTAGAAGCAATTATACGGGCCCATTACATAAAGGTTAGATATTTTAGGCTTATTTTAATAGAGTAAAAAAAGGGCTTTATCTTTTCTAGAAGAAAGAATAGGAGAAAATTAATTTAGAGACTTATTATAATTGGATTGTTCCTCTTATTAATAGCTGATTGCAGATAAAACCTTAACTAAAGCTAATATAGGATAATACTCCTGGATATGCTATAGTGGCTATAATAAACGACTTATTAAAACGTAGTATTATTCTAATTTTCTAGCTAGCTTTTAGTCCAGATCTTAATCTAATTAAAAAGATATAGAATTAGATAAAGGATTAGATTAAACGCGAATATTATAAAAGGCTAGTTTAACCAGAACGTATAGTTATCTAATTAATAGTATAGAATAAAAGTTATAGGTAAGTAGAAGGTAAGTTAAAGGTAGAATAAGCTTTACGTATTAAAGAACAAATACTTTCTAACTTCTTCTATTTAGAAACTAATCGCTAGTTCTTTTCTAAAGGAGAACTAGCTCCCTATATAATCCTTTTAAGACACTAGTAAAACCCTTTACCCCTTATCTATCTAACTATATCTCCTTTAGGACATTAGTGGGACATTAATAAAACCTTTATTTGTCTTATTTAATATATACCTTTTAAAAGCGCCTATTATAATTGCCTTCCCTTTAAGGGTCTTAGTCCTTTAAGACTTTACCTCTTAATAAACTCTTATAAAGTTCTAACTAAAACCACTAGTGTTAGCGACTCAGTCAATTGAGGCACAAGCACGGCAAGAGGGGCGCGCAAGCCTGTATAATTGGTAGTTTATAAATAAGGATCCAAAGCTAAAGAAAGGAAGGAGAAGAATAGCAGCGCCGCTTGATATTTTATGCGGTCCTTAGGTTACGTGACTTACGTCTACTATAATCCACGTCTGCCAAGATCCACCGTTTTCCACCAGCGCTGTAATATTACCCCCCCCTCTAAAAAAGCCTGCCCTTAGGCTTTGTATATCCATATTATGTCTGTAGGGTGTTCTTATCTATATGCTTAATAGGTAGCCTATTATCTTTGCTATACTAGCACTCTATTTACTTGTCTAGATACTTTAGGGGTCCTAGCTTGTTAGGGTATTAGTTATGGAACTCTTTAAGCTTCTAGGGGCAACCTATAAAGTTCCAGGTAGGGTACTAGGTTGGGTCTAGATTATAACCTTTCTATTAGATATGGTATTTTAGCGTTCCTTATACTAGTTTATAGGTTAGTATTTTATTAACTTCCTATTTATTATCGCTATTAACTTAAATTAGTAGGGGAGGCTTATTCTTTTGTCTAGGTAGTGGGTTATTTATAGCCTTCCATAGCTTATCCAGCGAAAAAATAGGGTAGACTTTAATTAAGTCTAGGAGCTTAACCTTATATAAGTTACTTTCTTTATTAAGGATCTTATATAGTCCTACCATCTTATAGTCTAGCTTACAGCTAGGCCGTTCTGTCTTCTAGTTCTTTATTATAACCTAGACCCTATTATCTATAGTAAAGTTAGGCCTACGCCTATACTTATTTGCCTACTATTCCATTAATCTCTAGGCCTTTTCTAGATTTATATAGGCTACTATCTAGGCTTCTTTTAAGTATTTAGCGTATTGCTGGGCTTCCTTATAGGACAGTCTTTCACATATAGTCTGTAGCCCCTCCGGTCTTTCCTAGTTAAAGCTTATATAGGGTAAGTATCCCATTTCTAGCTAAATAGGTGCAAATCCCGTAGAGTTATAGGGTAGGGTTGCCTAGGCGTAGTCTATTAGGGGTAGTAGTTTGCCCTAGTTGTCCTAAAAGTAGTTAATAAAGGGCTAGAGCCTCTAGTCTAAGTATTAATTTATAATCTCTGTCTAACCGTCTATCTAAGGGTGGTATACTGTGGAAAGCTTTAGCTTAATACTAAGGATTTAAGTAAACTTATTCCAGAAGGCTAATATAAACTGCGGCCTGTAATTGGATATAATAGTATCTAGTAGTCTGTATATTTAGTAGATATAATAGATATATAGTTAGGCTACCTCCTTGGCATCAATATCCTTATAATAGGGGATTAAGAACAGGCGCTTGCTAAAACGGTTAACTAGGATTATTACTATATTATATCCATTATAGTCTATAGGCAGCTTGTGAAAGTCTATAGAGATATACTGCTAGGGGCGTTCTAGTATTAGGAGTGGCTTTAATAGTCCTAGGGTCTTGTCCTATGGAATTATAAACCTATAGCAGTTATTACAGTTCCGTATATAGCGGTTAATATCTATAACTATTCTAGGCCAGTAGTATTAGTTACTAATAATTTTACAGGTTTTATTCTTTTTAGGGTAGGCCGTAGAGACCTAGGTATAAGCTTTGGTAATAAGCCGGGTCCATAAGTTTTATTCCTTAGCTACTACTAGCCATTCCTAGTGCTTAAGTAGTCTGTTTTTAAGGGACTATAGGCTAATAATGTTCTTTACCTTTTTATGGTACTCCTGTAAAGAGGGGGCTGTATAGTTTGCCTATAGTAGTTTATTAATAAGGTTAAGTTCTGTGGAGTTAATGGGATATATCTTAGTATCTAAGGGGTCTGTATTTTATTCTGCCTGTATCTAGGGGTTAAGGTGCTCTAGTTGTAGTAGTATCTAGGTCTATAATAAGATCTTTATAACCGCCTAGTTACTTAGGTTCTGTTTATGCCTTATAAAAGCATCTATACAGTTTATAGTGCCTAGTTTATATATAATTAAGAAGTTAAACTAAGATAGGATATCCGCCTAGCGTGCCTACTAGGCTATAAGGGCCTTAATTGTTATAAAGTATTCTAGGGCCTTATAATCCAAAACTACCTTAATAGGCTTAGGGGTCCCCTCTAGCTATACACGCCAGTGCTAAAAGCTAGAGATAATGGCCAGCATTTCTTTGTTATGGATGTGGTAGTTTAGCTTAGTATCTATTATAGTCTTTAAATAGTATGCAATAGGGTGCCATTCTCTGTCTAGTTGCTTCTGGGAGAAAACTTTGGCTATTACGCTGTTTAAGGCATTAGTTTCTAGTATTGAGGGCCATTTTAGGTTAAAGTGGGTAAATAGGGGAGCTAATACTAGCCGTTTTTTAAGCTTATTAAAGGCCTGTATATATATAGCATTAAAGTGGAATAGCTGGTCCTTTCTAGTAAGGCGGTTAAGAGGCCAGGTAATCCTACTATAGTTCTTAATAAAGCGTTAGTAGAAGTTATAGAAATCTAAAAATAATTATACCCCCTTTATAGTCTGTAGGGGTGTCCACTAGTTAATTATAGCTATTTTCTTTAGGTCGGCCTTAATTTTATTTATACTAATAATAAAACCTAGGTACTTTATACGCTTAATACTAAATTCTAATTTCCTAATATTGGCCTGGAGACCAGCCTTGCGGAGCTATTATAGGACTTTATAGATATACTCCTTATGTTTTAACTTATTCTTAGAGTAGATTATAATATTATCTAAGTAGGCCGTATAGAAGTTGTTAAGGTAGTTAAAGAGTATATTATTTATATATTGTTGGTACATAGCTAGTCTGTTAGTTAGTTTAAAAGGAAGTACTTTATATTTATATATTCTATAATGGGTTTAAAATATAGTAAGATCTTCTAATCTAGGGTCTATTTTAATCCGGTAAAAGGCCTAACGGATATTAAGCTTAGTAAAGATTTTAGCTCTACTTATTTGGGTTAAAGTCTTATTAAGTAAGGGTAGTGGGTAGCGGTCCTTATGGGTTATATTATTTAGTTTATAGTAGTTAATATAAAAATAAAGTCCTCTATTTGGCTTTTTAGTAAAGAGAATAGGCAAGTTAAAAGGGGCTTAACTGGGTTTAATAAAGCCCTTATTTAGGTTATTAATAAGGTACTACTTTATAGCCTATAATTCGGCAGTGAACTGCTAATAAAGGGGGCTATAGCTAAGTGTGTCTTCCTTATCTAGCTTAATCTTAATCTTATAGTTATATAGTTAGTAAGGCGGGAGTATATTAGACACTGCCTTGGAGAATATATCCTTAAATTTCTAGTATTAATAGGGTAGTTTCTATTCTATTAGCTCCTTATCTATAAGCTTACCTTCCTATTCACTAAGTTTATTTTCCTTTTCCTTAATTATTTAATTAATTTTATATAAGCTGGTGGTAAAGGTAATAGTATTAGGTTAAACTAAGTTCTAGTAGAATCCTACGGCGCTAATATAGCAGATATTAACTAGTAGGAGGTCTGTAGGTTTTTTTACAAACTATTATTAGGTTGTATTTTGCGGTTTAGGGTTTATAATCTTTTTTAGCTCCTATTCTATCTTCTATAAGTTGTCCCTCTAGTCTATACGTTTAGTATAGCGTCTAATGCTTCTTGCTATTCTTTATGGCTGTATAGGGCCTAAGTTCCCTATAGGAAGCTCTGCTAGCTTTTTATTAACTTTTTTAATCTTTAGTACGGGTGGCATAATATAGGTAGCCTGGGGGCGGCGTAGTATATAGATCCATTATAGGTTAAGCTATATATCCTTTTTAAAAGCCTAGTCCCTATGTATAGCATCAGCCTAGTAAATAGTGTTTATCTATAGCCGTATAAGATTCTCTATTATAATACTAATCTCTTTTATAAAGAAAGGGGTTAGGGGTAGAGTTTTAGGCTAAATAAGCCGTCTACTTTATATGTTAAGTTATAAGCCTAAATAGGCTAGCCATTTTCTTTTTAAAATTATATTATGGCTTTTTAGGTCTATAATAAGTAAGGGGATATTAAACTGCCTTTATCTGTTAACACGGAGGTAAATCTATAAGATAGTTATAATAGGTGGTCCTATCCGTCTGTTATACCTATAAATAGGAATTAGTTTAGGCAGTTCTTTAATAGATATATTTAAAAAGTTAGCTAGCTTTATAGCATATAGGGTATCTATTAAGGTAAAGGCATTTGCTTTAGAGTTAGCTAAAGTAGAGGTTAAAACTTAATATCTATTACGGAATAAAGTATAAGGGATAGTGTAGCTTCTTTTACTAACTAGCTAACCTAGATTAATATGTAATATATTAATCCCTTTTAACCCTAGAGAGGAGTTTTCCTTTAGGGTTTCTCTTTTTCTAATTTTATGCTATCCTCCTAGATTAACAGAACCTTACCCGCTTTTATATTTATTAGGTAATCCTTTATAATATAGCCCTTTTAGCTGTAAGAGAAGTAAGCTCCTTAATTACTAAGGGCCTATATATAGGGGTTACTATATATAGGCCAAGCATTTGCTAAACCTATGGTAGGGCTAGCTATATAGCTAGCTGCTAAATTAGTGGCGGGCTATACAGCTGGTGCTGTAGGGGTTATAAATCTTACTGGGGTGTTGTGGCCCATTCTTATAGTACTTGTATTCTAGTTAGTAGAGCTTTTAGTCTTATACCGCTTAGCATATACCTTAATTTAACAAAGGCCCTAGTTAATAGCTAGGCATTAGTCCATAAGTTCCTTTAGCATCTATATAGTAGTATAAACCAGCAGTATGGCGCGCTATAGGTCTAGTATTAAATCTTCCTAGGGGATCTAGGCCTGTCTAGCTAGGTATAAAAAGCGGGTCTAGAAAACTAAGAAGGTTTCCGTTATTTTTATTATTAGGCTTTTATAATTAAGACAGGCATTCTATACTTTAAAGGGGTCCTTATAAATAAAAGATAGGTAGTTAATTATCTCTTCTTTAGAGAGGAAGGGGTCTGCTAAGTCCTAGGCGTATTACCGATGTAGGTATGTCTATGCATTACTGCTAGTGCGGCCGAAGACATATACCATTTTAGCTTGGGTATTAGGGAAGTGGTCTATATTAACTTTAAGCTTGTCCTGCAATTAAAGCTTCCAGTTATTAAATATAGGGTTAGTTCCATTAGTAAGTAATAGGGGGTCTATAACCTTTACGGACCGTAATAATGCTAATACTGTATGTTAGGCTAGGGCCTTAAGGACTGTAGTAAGTCTCTAGGTGTCTAATAACCTATTGCTAGGCGTAGGGGTGTCTCTAGTTTCAAGCAGCTCTCAGAGCCGTTTAATTTTAGCATTAGCTGCTACAAGCTCTTCCTAGGGGGTCAAAACGGCGACTATTTTACCATTAGAGGTATTTGCGGGTCCTATAGCGGCTTTGCCAGCTACTGTGTTTCTTGGCATAGTGGTAGGGGTATTGGGTAATTTCTGGTTATTAGTTTATTTTCTAGGGGTTCTAGTCCGTGCGTATCTTATTCTTAGGTTTCGCGTTCTATTTATGTTCTTAGGGTTCTTAGGGTTCTGTTCTTTGTCCTTATAGTCCTAGTAATGTTCTTGGGGTCCTATTCTTTGTCCTTATAGATATATTTTAAGTTCCTTCTTAGAAAGAAAAAGTGGTAACAAGCTTTAGATAATATTAGCGACTTAGTTAATTAAGGCACGAGCACGGCAAGAGGGGCGCGCAAGCCTATACAATTAGTAGTCTATAAACGAGGATCTAAAGCTAGAGAAAGGAAGAAGAAGAATAGCAGCACCGCTCGATATTTTATGCGGTCCTTGGGTTACATGACTCGCGTCTACCATAATCCACGTCTGCTAAGATCCACCGTTTTCCACCAGCGCCGTAATAACTAGGGAAGTTCTTTAGTAGAAAGGTACTCTATAATACGGCTTATTACCAGTTCTTTACTAGTATAGAACCTTACTTTATCTTTTATTCCTCCACTCTTCTTCCACTATAGCTCTTTATAGTGCCTTTATAATAGAACCTTAATAATAATAATAAAAATTAAATAGGATTTATCTTCCTTATTATAAGAATTTGTTATAAGCTAATCTAGAGGTTGTCCTATATAATATATTAACTAGCTACTATCCCTATTTACCTAAGGGAAGCGGTAAATGGACACCCCCTAATTAATACGCGGACACCCCCCAATTGATACACGGACACCCACCACTGATTAAGTTTAGTTCCTTCCTGATAAAGTTAGAATATCACGTGAATTTAAGTTGTTTGCATCTGCATCAGTGCGCGACCGCGCCCGCGCCTACGCCCGCGCGTAGTATACCCGTTATTCTGTTCAAATGCTGATGGCTCACGACGAGTTGATGTATCAGCGCGAATAGAGCCAGCTGGGCGGTCGCGGCGGCGCTCAACAGCTAGAGGCTGGGGTGGGGATAGGTAAGGCTAATGCGAGGTAATGTTTTGGGTGGGCGCGCGACGGGCGCGGACGCGGGTGCGGGCGCGGGCGCGATCACGGGCGTGCTCGTAGAGGCAGTTCGTAGACATCAAGCAGAGGTAGCAACACCCAAATAAGTTCACGCGGCGCCTCATAGATACTGCGCAATTAAGGTGCTACAGTTATAAAAGTTATATTTTAATAATTTAATTTTCGCGATGGATATAGATGCAAATAACTTAAATTTATATAATATTCTAACTTTATTAAGAAGGAACTAAACTCAATTAGTGGGGGGTGTCTGTATATCAATTGGGGGGTGTCCGCGTATTAATTAGGGGGTGTCCATTTACCGCTTCCCTTACCTAAAATGGGTCCTAATAATAACGTCTTAATATTAATATCTTCTAGTTTATAAGCTATTGTCTCTTACGCGTCTTTCCATTAACAATACTGTTACGGCGCTGGTGGAAAACGGTGGATTATGGCAGTGGATTGTAGCGGACAATCGCAGACAGTTTCAGACAATCTCGGACAGTATTACAGTACTAGCAAATTGCCACAGATTGCCGCAGATTGCGGTTATGTGACGCGAAGATCGCATAAAACATCAAGCGGCGCTGCTCTTCTTCTCCTTTCCTTTCTCTAGCTTTAGATCCTCGTTTATAGATAATCCAATTGTATAGGCTTGCGCGGCCCTCTTGCCATACTCGTGCCTTAATTAACTAAGTCACTAATATTATCTAAAGCTTATTATTACTCTTTCTTTCTAAGAAGGAACTTAAAAATATCTATCTATAAGAATATAAATAGGATAAGGACATAGAATAGGACCCTAAGGACATTACTAGGACTATAAGGATAGGACAGACCTAAGAACTAAAAGAATATAAATAGAACGCGAAACCTAAGAATAGGATACGCATGGACTAGAACCCCTAGAAAATAAATAAATATTAGAAATTACCTAAAACCCCTACTACTATACTAAGAAATGCAGCAGCTGGTAAAGCCGCTACTAGACCTATAAATACCTCTAATAGTAAAATAGTTACTATCTTAACCCCCTAGGAAGAGCTTATAGCAGCTAATACTAAAATTAAATGGCTTTAAAAGCTGCTTAAAACTAAAGACACCTCTATATCTAGTAAAGAGTCATTAAATACCTAGAGACTTGTTATAGTCCTTAAGGCCCTAGCCCAATATATAGTATTAGTATTGTTATAGTCCATAAAGGTTATAAACCCCCTATTACTTATAGACGGAACTAACCCTATATTTAATAACTAGAAGCTTTAATTATAGAATAAGCTTAAAGTTAATACAGACCACTTCCCTACTACTTAAGCTAAGATAGCCTATGCCTTTAGCCGTACTAGCGGAGATATATAAACATACCTATATCCATAATATGCCTAGGACTTAGCAGATCCCTTCCTCTCTAGAGATAAAATAATTAACTACTTGTCTTCTATCTATAAGGACCCCTTTAAGGTATAGAATGCCCGCCTTAATTATAAAGCTCTTAATATAAAGATAATAGAGACCTTTTTAGCCTTTTAGACCTACTTTCTACACCTAGCCGGCCAAGCCTAAATTCCCTATAAAGACCTAATGCTAGACCTCTTTAACAAGCTTACCCTAGACCTACAGCACGCTATACTACCAGTTTTTACTACTATATAGACGCTAAAGGTACTTATAGACAACTGCCTATCTATTAACTAAGGCCTCTATTAAATTAAGGCACGAGCTAAGTAGTATAAAGCTAGAAACTCTCTAAACTAGACTATAAGTACTATATAAACAGCCTATAACACTCTAGCACAATCTATAACTCCTATAGCACCAGCTATATAGCCCGCTATTAATTTAGCAGCTAGCTATATAGCTAGTCCTACTATGGGTCTGGCGCACACTTAGCCTATATATAATAACCCCTATAAATAGGCCCTTAGTAATTAAGAAGCTTACTTCTTATATAACTAGAAAGACTATTTTATAAAGAATTACCAGATAAAGGTAAAAATAGGTAAGGTTTTATTAATTTAGAAGGACAGTATAGAGTTAGAAAAAGAGAAACCCTAGAGAAAAACTCCTCTCTAGGGTTAAAAGGAATTAATATATTATATATTAATCTAGGTTAGCTAGTTAGTAAAAGAAGCTACACTATCCCTTATACTTTATTTTATAATAAATATTAAGTTTTAACCTCTACTTTAGCTAACTTTAAAGAAAATACCTTTACCTTAATAGATACCTAGTGCGCTATAAAGCTAGCTAAATTTTTAGATATACCTCTTAAGGAACTGCCTAAACTAGTTCCTATTTATAGGTATAATAGATAAATAGGACTACTTATTATAACTATCTTATAGATTTACCTCCATATTAATAAACGAAGGTAGTATAATATCCCCTTTCTTATTACAGACCTAGAAAGCCATAATATAATCTTAAAAAGAAAATGGCTAGCCTATTTAGGCTTATAGCTTAATATATAAAGTAGACGGCTTATCTAGCCTAAATCCCTACCCCTAACCCCTTTCTTTATAAAAAAAAAAGGTATTATAATAGAAAACCTTATATAGCCCTAAATTAATACTATTTACTAGGCTAATGCTATATATAGGGACCAGGCCTTTAAAAAAGATATATAGCTTAATCTATAACGGATTTATATACTATACCGCCCCTAGACTACCTATGTTACACTACCCACACTAGAGATTTAGGAAATTAATAGTAACCTAGCTAAGTCCTTTATAGAGAACTTAGGCCCTATACAGCTATAAAGGAAGGCCAGAAATACTAAACGCTATACTAAACTAATAGACTAGAAGAACAACTTATGGAAAATAGAATATAAGCTAAGGAAAACTATAAACCTTATACTACAAAATATGGCCTAATAAAAGTTTATAAAGAAACCTATGGACCTTCCCCTAGTTAATATCTGCTATATTAGCACCGTAGGATTCTACTAGAACTTAGTTTAACCTAATACTATTACCTTTACCACTAGCTTATATAAAATTAATTAAATAATTAAGGAAAAGGAAAGCAAGCTTAGTAGATAGAAAAGTAAGCTTATAGATAAGGAGCTAGTAAAATAAAAACTGCCCTATTAATACTAAAAATTTAAAAATATATTCTTTAAGGCAGCATCTAATATACTCTCACCTTACTAACTATATAACTACAAGATTAAGATTAAGCCAGATAAGAAAAACACCCTTAGTTATAGCCCCCTTTATTAGCAGTTTACTGCTAAATTATAGGCTATAAAGCAGTATTTTATTAATAACCTAAATAAGGGCTTTATTAAGCCTAGTTAAGCCCCTTTTAACTTACCTATTTTCTTTACCAAGAAGCTAAATAGAGGACTTTATTTCTATATTAACTACCATAAACTTAATAATATAACCTATAAGGACCGCTACCCCCTACCTTTACTTAATAAAACTCTAGCCTAAATAAGTAGAGCTAAAATTTTTACTAGATTAGGATAAACCCTAAATTAGAAAACCTTACTATATTTTAGACCTGTTATAGAACATATAAATATAAAGTACTTCCCTTTAGACTAACTAACAAACTAGCTATGTACTAGCAATATATAAATAATATACTCTTTAACTACCTTAATAACTTCTATATAGCCTACTTAGATAATATTATAATTTACTTTAAGAATAAGTTGGAACATAAGGAGCATGTCCATAAAGTCCTATAATAGCTCTAAGAGGCTAGCCTCCAGGCCAATATTAGGAAATTAAAATTTAGTGTTAAGCGTATAAAGTATCTAGGGTTTATTATTAGTATAAATGGAATTAAGGCAGACCTAAAAAAGATAGCTATAATTAACTAATAGATATCCCTAAGGACTATAAAGGGGGTGTAGTTATTCTTAGGGTTTTGCAACTTCTACTAACGCTTTATTAAGAACTATAGTAGAATTTCCTGGCCCCTAAGCCAACTTACCTATAAGGACCAGCCCTTTTACTTTAATACCATATATAGGCAGGCCTTTAATAAGCTTAAGAAATGACTAGTCTCTGCCCCCTTACTCACCTATTTTAACCTAAAACAGCCCTTAATACTAGAAACTAATACCTTAGATAGCGTTATAGCTAGCATTTACTTCTAGAAGTAGACAGACAGAAAATAGTACCCTATTACTTACTATTTAAAGACTATAATAGATGCTAAGCTAAACTACCCAATTTATAATAAAGAAATGCTAGCTATTATCTCTAGCTTTTAGTACTGGTGAATATAGTTAAAAGGAGCCCCTAAGCCTATTTAAGTAGTTTTAAACTATAAAGCCTTAGAATATTTTATAACAATAAAGGCCCTTATAGCCCAGTAGGCACGCTAGGCGGAGATTCTATCCCAGTTTAACTTCCTAATTATATATAGGCCAGGTACTACTAACTATATAGATGCTCTTATAAGGCGTAAATAGGACCTAGATAACTAGGTAGCTATAAAGATCTTATTATAGACTTAGACGCTACTATAACTAAAATGCCTTGACCCCTAAATATAGGTAGAACTAAATATAGACCCATTAAGCGCTAAGATATATCCTATTAATTCTATAGAACTTGACCTTATTAATAAACTACTATAGGTAAACTATATAGCCCCTTCTCTATATGAGTACTATAAAAAGGCAAAGAATTCTACTAGCCTATAGTCCCTAGAAAACGGACTGCTTAAGCACTAAAAATAGTTAGTAGTAGTAGAGGAATAAAACTTACGGACTTAGCTTATTGCTAAAGTATATACTTAGGTCTTTACAGCCTACCCTAGAAAGAATAAGACCTATAAGATTATTAGTAACTATTACTACTAGCCCAGAATGGTTGTAGATATTAACCGCTATATATAAAACTGCAACAACTACTGTAGGTTTATAATTCTATAAAATAAGACCCTAGGGCTATTAAAGCTACTCCTAATACCAGAACGCCCCTAGTAGTATATCTTTATAGACTTCTATAAGTTACCTACAGACTGCAACGGATATGATATGGTTATAATCCTAGTTAACTACTTTAGTAAGCGCCTATTCTTAATCCCCTATTATAAGAATATTAATACTAAAGAGGCGGCCTAACTATATATCCACTATATTTACTAAATTTATGGACCACTAGATACTATTATATCTAACTATAGGCTGCAGTTTATATTAGCCTTTTAGAACAAGTTTACCTGGTTTCTAGGTATTAGGCTAAAGCTCTTTATAGTATACCACTCCTAAATAGACGGTTAGACAGAGATTATAAATTAATACTTAAACTAGAGACTTCGGCCCTTTATTAACTACTTTTAGGACAACTAGAGTAAACTATTACCTATAATAGATTACGCCTAGGCAACCCTACCCTATAACTCTATAGGGTTTATACCTATTCAGCTAAAAATAGGATACTTACCTTATATAAGCTTTAACTAGGAAAGACTAGAAGGACTACAAACTATATATAAAAAACTACCTTATAAGAAAGTATAGCAGTATGATAGACACTTAAAAGAAGTATAGACGGTAGCCTATAAAAACCTAAAGAAGGCCTAGAAATTAATAGAACAATAAGTAAATAAGCATAGGCGCGAGCCTGACTTTACTATAGGTAATAAGGTTTAGGTTATAATAAAGAACTAGAAGATAGAACGGCCTAGCTATAAGCTAGACTATAAGATAGCAAGACTATATAAAATCCTTAATAAAGAAGACAACTTATATAAGGTTAAACTCCTAGACTTAATTAAAGTCCACCTTATTTTCTTACTAGATAAGCTATAAAAAGCTATAAAAAACCTACTACCTAAATAAAGGAATGAGCCTCCACTACTAATTTAAGTTAATGGCGATAATAAATAGGAAGTTAATAAAATACTAGCCTATAAACTAGTACAAGGAATGCTAAAATACCATATCTAATAGAAAGGTTATAATCTAGACCCAACCTAGTACCCCGCCTAGAATTTTATAGGTTACCCCTAGAAGCTTAAAAAGTTCTATAACTAATACTCTAAATAAGCTAGGACCCCTAAAGTATCTAGACAAGTAAATGGAGTGCTAGTATAGCGAAGATGATAAGCTACCTATTAAGCATATAGATAAGAACACCCTATAAATATAAATATGGACATATAAAGCCTAAGGGCAGGCTTTTTTAGGGGGGGGGGGGTAATGTTATAGCGCTAGTATAAAACAGTGGATTATGGTAGTAGATTATAGCGGATAATTGCAGACAGTTTTAGATAATCTTGGATAGTATTACGGTACTAGCAAATTGCCATAAATTGCCGCAGATTGCGGTCACGTGACGTAAAGATCGCATAAAACATCGAGCGGCGCTGCTCTTCTTCTCCTTTCCTTTCTCTAGCTTTGGATCCTCGTTTATAGACAATCCAATTATACAGGCTTGCGCGACCCTCTTGCCGTGCTCGTGCCTTGATTGACTGAGTCGCTAACAAATACCATTTATCTCGCCTTTTAGCAGACTGTTTTTTATTATATCTTAGCTTTTAGCTTCCGCATCTCTAGCTATTCTTTCTACTACTACTCTATTCTCTTTTTATAACGCGTCTATAGGTAACAGGATCCCCATTTTATCTCTTTAATAATACTAACTTCCTATAGTATTCTCTCGTAATAGCTTATAATTGTATTACGCGTTCCCAGACTAGCGGCGGCGTTGTCCCTACTTTATTAGCACTATAGACCACTTCTATTACTCCTATGGTGGTTTCTCTAAAGTACTGCTATTATCACGTTTACGTATTCACGTTAGACCCATCCTATACCTATAAGATACCACGCTTTAACAAGAACAGATCTAAGTATTCCTACTATTATAGCTAGAAAAAAACCTATATTCTAGTATTTCCCATTCCATTTCATTCTAGACTTTACTAACTATATTAAATCCCTACTGTTTACGCGCGTAAGGCTTGCCGGCTCCAACACGCTATTAGGAATTTCTATCTATATTAGAATAGTAAAAAACGGGGACAGAAGGTGTCTTCTATTACTTATAGCCTTTTTAATTTAATAAGGGTTTCTACTGCTATAGAGACATAGTAATCTTAGATATATAGTGTCTAGGAGTATATATATAAGCAGTTCGTTCTTATAAATAATAACATTTACACTCTTACACGGGCCTTTCTAGCTAGGTGGGTCTCTTTAGTAATATATTTGGGAACTATACTAACTCTTTAGTCGTTAACTTTCTAATCCCAGCCTAGATGCCGATTTAGAGCCTAGGGATAACACTAAGAATAGTAATAAAGATAAACGTTCTCCCCGCTAGTTCCCTAGTCGTAGTAGTCTATCTAGTTCTTACTGCTCTAAAAAAAATGTTAATAAGAATGCTAATACTTCCGGGGATAGGAGTGCTAATAATACTACTAGCAATAATGTTAAGATAGAGGAGGAGGCTCTTGTTACTACTTTTAGTATTTAAGTTATTATCTTATTCTTTCTTTCTTTTTATAAAATAGCTTTATATAGTGCCTCTCTAGTACCTCTAAGATGCCCTAGTACTAGGAATTAACTTTATACTTTAGGGATACCTCTATTCTTATTTTTAGTAACAATCTATATAAAAGCAGCATACCGCTATAATCTCCGTATATAATAAACGGGTGGTGTTCTTATAGGTACTTTACAATTTCTTAAATTTTTTAAGTCTTCGCTCTATGTCTTTTTAGTCCTCTTTATATTATTAATTCTACCACGTATCTCTAGTATTAGACTAGATACTCTCCTTTTATCTCTAGGGAACCCTTCTAAATCCCTAGGCCCCTTCTTCTAGTACTACTACTCATTCCCAAACAGCGTCTTCTTTAGGTAGTATTCCTAATAGTTCTTATATAGATCCCTATAGCTTTCTCTTATAAAATTCTAGGATCCTTATTATAATGGTAAAACATTCCCGTTTCTAATACTTGTGCTTAACCTTATAGTTTTAATTTATAGATTCTTCCCTATTATCTTATCTATAGCATATCCGGAACTATTACTAAATCCTAATTTATAGTCTTTAGGAAAGTTTTAATTACTGTGTTGTATCCTAGCTAAAGGTGCTCCTTAGGTTCCCAACTATTATATGCCTAGAAGTATCCTTCCTAATAAACCAAAAATTTGCGTTTCTTCTAACGCTATCTTTAGTCTAGAATATCTTCTATATTTTATTCTAGTTCCTTATTAATTTCGCTAAATAGAGGTAAATCTATACCATCTCTTCTCCAGTATAACTCTAATAAGGAAACATAAAATATAGAATATATTAGATATAATTTCGGCAATTCTAATTTATAGGCTTAATTTCCTTTAGTTTTCCTAATTATCTTAAAGGGTCTAAGCCACCTATAGTCTAGCTTCTTCTTAATACATTTTATCCAGATGTTTTTTATAGATAGTAAGACTTTATCTCCTATTTTAAATTCTTTAGGTATATATCCCTTATTATAGTATCTTTTTTATATAGCCTAGGCGTCTAGTAAGTGCTTTTTAAATTCTTCTTTACAAATTCTTATTTACTTAGTTCTCTCAGACGCCGCTAGTGCCTCTCTTTTAGGAACGATGTCCTTAATATTCTAAGGATTATTTACTTTTACCCCAAATAGTGCTTTATAAGGGGTCATTTTTATATTACTATAGATGCTTATATTATATACGTGTTACGCCAAAGCTAACCACAATAGCTAATTATCCTGTTAATAATTAATACAGTAGCAGAGGTAGTGTTCTAACAACGTATTTAAACGCTCTATTTACCCATCTATTTATAGGTAAAAGGCAGTGCTTATCTTTCGCTATATTTTTAATAAAAGATAGAATAAAGACTAAAATGCGCTGTTAAATACAGTACCTCTATTAGATACAATTCCCCTTAGCATGCTAAATAAGAGCCACCGCTCCAAAAACAGGTCTGTCAGTTCCGCTACTGTAATTATTATTATAACAGCAAAATACCCTAAAAACTTTATATATCTGTCAACGATTACTAAAATAGTGTTAACAACCTCTCCTATTCTTATTTTAGTAGTTGGGTAAGCCTATTATAAAATCTATTATTAATTCTAATATTGGTCTTTATAGAATAGGAAGCACTAATAACTCGCTATAGGGGCAATGCCTAGATATCTATACCCTTTAGCACGTATTATATCTCAATACATAGTCCTTAACTTCTTTAGACATTCTATCCTAAAAGTATTTCCTTTAAACAGCCTTAAGGGTTCTGTTAGCACTATAGTAACCCCCAAAAGGGTTATTATAAAAGACCTTTAGAATTTTATCTTAAACCGCTTAGTCCTTTAGGACATATATAGCACCTTTAAAGCATAATAGACCCTTTTAGTCTTGCTACTATAGCTTTTTAGTAACTCTAGCCAAGTTAGTCTTCACTATATCTTTCCACCTCTCCCTAGTAATAAAGGCGTCCATCTATTACGCTTAAAGAAGAAGATCTAGAAAGGTTTTATATAAATCACTTATTTCCATTTCGCCCGCCGCTATTATGGACCCTAAGCATAGCACAAGACGTTTTAAACCATTAATGCCAGCAGATTCCCCTACCGTTATATAGTGTGCCACACTATAGATAAGTATCTTGCCTATCCCCTCTAAATCTAGAAACTCATAGCTAATACGCCATTAAGTTAAAGGTGCCGCAATACCTCTAGCACATCCTATAGAATTCTTACTAATTCTAGGGTACGCCAACTTTATAATATCTACTTAGTCTATAACCTAGTCTATAACTATATCCTATAGCTCTATAATTATAGCGCTTCGCAGCTATATTGCTAGGACCTCTACCCTACTGTAAAATTCAGTAGTTCTAAGAAAAGAGTCTTCTTTCTTTTTAAGCAAATTTTATAATATAGGGATCATTTCCCCTATACTGTCCTAAATCCTCCCTGTCTTATAATCTAGACGTCTTAACAACCTATTAGCAGGATTTGTCTTTCCTAGGTAGTACGTAATTTTAAAGTTGTACTATAATAGTGCCTCTACCTATCTGGCTTATTAACCGCTTAATACCTTTATAGTTATAAAGTATTCTAGGTTATTGTGGTCTATAAGGACTTTAATAGAATAATTACTTTCTATATAATAATATTGCCAGTGCTTTATTGCTGTAACTATTACAAGTAGCTCCTAGTTGTGCGTTATATAACGCTACTCTATAGGGGTCATTTTCCTTAACTAAAATGCCACAGAATGCTATTCTCCGTCTTTTAATTAAGATATAATTGCCCCTAGGGCAAAGCCAGATACATCTATTTTAAGGTATATATATAGCTCCCAGCAGAAGTATATTAGGATAGGCGCCGACGTAAATAAATCCTTTAACCGGTCCATAGCCTGCTTAGCAGCTTCCCTAAATATAAAGGGTCCTAACTTCTTACTATCCTTAGATTCCTTTAGCAGATTAATAATTAGAAGCATTACTCACAAGTAATAAACAATAAACCTTTAGTAGAAGTTCGCCGTGCCTATAAAAACCTATACTTCCCTAAACGTTATAGGGTATAGCTATTCCCTAATAGCGTCTACCTGGCTTTTCTCCATTAACACTCTATTAACACTAACAATAAAGCCCAGAAAATTAATGCTAGTAATATAGAATAAGTATTTTTTTAGGTTTATATAGAGCTTATATTCCTATAGTCTTTTTAGTACCATTCGCACATAGTACATATATGCTTTATAGTTAGAGTAGACTATAATATTATTAAGGTAGACCACACATATCGTATCTAATAAGCCTAATAATACCTTATTAATATAGACCTAAAATATCGCTAGTATATTGGTAAGCCTAAATAGTATTACCAGGTACTTAAAGTGGCCGTACTATATTTAGAACACCATTTTCCACTTATCGCCGGCTTTAATCCGGATTTAATGGTATATATCTTTTAGGTCCAATTTCATAAATATCTTTACGCCCAACAGCCTGTTAATAAGCTTACCTATTAAGGATAGTAGGTAGCAATTCTTTATAGTAATCTTATTTAGCGCCTAATAGTCAATATAAAGGCGAAGGGTCTTATCCTTTTTAGGTATAAATATAATTAGTACCTTTATCTAGCTTATAGAAGGCCAAATCTATCCTCTCTAAAGATTGTCTACTATATACTAACGTAATACTGCCAGCTCGTTTTCTAATAGGTTATATAGTGGTCTAAAAGGAGGTTCCTTATCTCCTATATCTATCTCATGCTCTACTAATATAGGGTTAGGTAAGGTATACACAGCTTCCTTATTAGTAACATTATTTAGGTCCGTATATTCCTATAAAATCTCTAGTTCCTTAACTGCGTATAGCCGGATATCCAAAAATAAATACTCCGCGTCCCTACTCTTGGGGTTAAGAGTAGCATATATAGCATATACCCACCCTTCTTCTTATATATAGCTTAAGAAAGTCTCTTAATCTTTAACTATAATACACGGTTAAGACTTCCGGTGTTAATACAAGGCGGAAGGCCAATTAATGTCTAGATTAACTTAGCAAAGCCATAGGTATCCTAAAATAAAGTTATATCCCTTAATTTCTGCGGCATAGAAGCGCATCTCCTATATATCCCATAGACTATTATGGTCCTAGCTAGCTACGGAAAAAGTTTATTCCCTATAGCATAGAATTTAGTGGCCTCCAATACTTTAAACGGTGCGCACCTATAAGCCACTAAGGTCCAAATCCAATTCTTTTACTAGTAATTAAGAAATAAACCCTATGGTCGCGCCGCTATCTATAAGGCAGTCTCGCGTTACCTATTTATTATTAACTTAAATAGAGACGGGAATAACTATACGGTAGCTTACTCCCTCCTTCTCTTACTAGCCTAGTATAAGGGAGTAAAGGTCTATTAGGCTCTCTCTTTTTCTAATTCTAACTCTTACTTTTTCTACTGGTAGAAGCGCTAAATATAGCCCTTCCTACCGCAGTTATAGCAAATATATATCTCTTAATTCTACTTATTTAGATTAGGTTTTTGCCTATTTGTCAGGAAAACGGGAAGTGGCGCAGGAAATTTAGTTTCGCTAAAAGTATTTTTGGGGCCTGTAGCTAGCTTTCCGTCATATTAGCCAACCCCCTAGGGCCCGGGGCTAGCTTTTAGCCATATTAGCCAACCCCCTAGGGCCCGGGGCCAGCTTTTGGCCATATTAGCCAACCCCCCAAGAGCAATACGCCAGCTTTCTGCCATATTAGCAAAGCCCTAGAGCTATACGCTAGCATTACGCTAGCTTATGGCTATAAAATAGGTATTATTAGTATTATTGCATTTATTGCTATTAGGGTATTAAAATCCTAAAGGCCTCCTGGTAGGCTCCTAGCAGGCTTCCTAGCAGGACTTTGATTTTCCCAATTATAAATCGTCCTAAGTACTATCGGGTCCCCGCTATATTCCCGACAGCCTCTACACGTGCCTTTGCATACCCCTTGTACACCTAAATGCCACCTTTACCCTTCCTTCCTTACATCCTCCCTACTTAGGGAGGCACCAGAACGGTAGCCAGAGGACTGTGACCAGAACCAGACGACCGTCGCCAGGACCAGACGACCGTAGACCCAGACGACAACCATTCGAACGACCAGCCAGCGAACACCACGAACGATTCAATCGATCGATCGAATCGAACCAGAGCCTCAATATCAGCCCGTCACCGAGTCGAATCGGATCAAGGCCTCCTAGGGAAGCACCCAGACAACCACCGTTTGAATGTAAAGCCAACGAACGCCTATAGAAAACGATTCGAATTAATATAATCAATCGAATCAATCAGAGCCTTGAATCGGGCTGACCCCTCCCCTAAATTGAATCAGATACTGACATAGAGGCAGGCAGGCACTAGGCCTAGTTAGGAAATCAGTACACGACCGGCAGATTATCGGGAACACCGTCAATCGACGACCTGGAGCCTCTGCGTGAGGTGTCCCCCCTCTCCTCAATCAATCGCTCGAAGCCTAAGCGGTAGTCTCCCTAAAAAGACGTAGAGCTCCTATAACAGACACAGGCAGGCAGGCAGGTACGTAGGTAGGTACGTAGGTAGGTAAGCAGACAGGTAGGTAGGCAGGTAGGACCGTCGCCAGAACCACGACCGTCGCCAGAGCCAGACGATAATCGTTTGAACGACCAGTCAGTGAACACCACGATCAATTCAATCGATCGATCGAATCAAACCAGAGCCTTGATATCACCCTGTTACCAAATCAAATCGAATTAAGGCCTCTTAGGGAGGCACCCCAGACGACCACCGTTCAAACGTACAGCCAGCGAACGCCTATAGAGAACGATTCGAATTAATACAATCAATACAATCAATTGCAATCGAATCAAGCAGAGCCTTTGATCGGGCCGACCTCTCCCCTAAATTACAGATATAGACAGGTAGGTATAGACAAGTAGGCACGACAGGCAGGCACAGACAGGTAGGCAGGCAGGTAGGCAGACAGCAGATTATTAGGAACACCGCCAATTAAGGAAGCAGTATCGCGATATAGATTAAGCCTTTATACGGCTTCTGCGATATATACCTCTTATAGCTACCATTAATTTTAAATTTTGAATTTTATTATTTAGTTTATAATTATAAATATTGCAGCTATGGGAAATATTATATATAATATACAAAATGTACAAAATGCACAAAATATATAAAATGTACAAAGTATATAAAATATATATAATGTATAAAACGTACAAAACGTATAAAATGAGCTAATGTTGCTAATGTTGCTAATATGGCCCCAGGCTAGCGTAAAGAAGTGTACATAAGCAGATCAGCGGATCCAGCTAAAATGACCCTGGGCTAGCCCCTACCACTCTCCCGTTTTCCTAACGTTATTATTTTAGGGTTAACCAGCGTTACTCTAGGGCTATAAAGCCTGCTTATATTATTCTTCCACAAAGTAGTTAAGTTAGAATCTTCCTCTATTATTAAAGCAAGGTTTAGTCCTACACTTTTTATCATTGGCGTCTTGTTCCTTTTACTTATCTAAATAGTCTCTTTTAGCATTCTTAATCCAAGTAGCTTTAGAGATAAGCTTTTCTTAAGAGGTAGGAATTTCGCCCTTCTCCTATATAGCCTATTAAATCTTAGGTTATAACTTAGCAAGTAGCTAATAAAGTTATATAGCGTCGTCCCATAGGTCTAAATAGGGTATATTATCTTCTTACTCTTTTAAGTAGTTTATAAACTAGACTACACTCTAGCCTTCTTACCATTTTATATTATAGTATTACTAGTTATAATCCATCCCTTAATTAGTACGGTCTTAGACCTAATTAACTAACTAGGACTTAAATTTGCTAAATCTAAGGGGTATAGTAAGTTTCTTCTTATAGTATGTCTATAAACTCTTAACAGTGCTACGTAGGAAAGTAGAAGCAATTAGTATCTAATTATACTTATTAGAGTAATATTTCAGATCTAGCCAAAACTTAGTTTTATATTAATAGATAAAATAATTATAATTCCGAAGACTATCACCATTATACTTATTAGGTTCCTTTATACGGAATTTAGGTTTATCTAACATTATAGTATAGTATAGCGTTACCCCTTTAAGTCCGCTTCGTGTCTAAAGTGTCTATACTTCTCCTAATTGCCTTTACAATTATTCTTAGTAGTCTTAATATACTTATCTTAATCATATTTCCAACTCCTTTGTTTTTTATAAGGTCTTGTATAGTAACTACTCTAATAACTCCCTAGTGGTAATTGTTCCTAAAGGTCTTAGAAAGTTAAACAGACCAGCTATAGCTTTTTAATCTACTCCTTTATAAGTAGAGGGGATACGTTCCTCTAGGGAGACTCTGCCAGCCTCTTATAGTAAGGGCGTTATTTTAGGGGGTAAGGAGGTATGGCCTGTCATTATTAATTAATAGCCGTACGTTCCTTCTATAAAGGATTATAAGCGATTAGAATTATAAAAGGCCAGTTTAACCAGAACATATAGTTATCTAATTAATAGTATAAAATAAGAGTTACGTCAGGAAAACGGGGGGGTGGTAGGGGCTAGCCTGGGGTCATTTTAGCTGGATCCGCTAATCTACTTATATACACTTCTTTACGCTAGCCTAGGGCTAGCCCGGGGCCATATTAGCAACATTAGCACATTTTATACGTTTTGTACATTTTATACGCTTTATACGTTTTATACGTTTTATACATTTTATATAATAATTCCTATAGCTGCAATATTTATAATTATAAAATAAATAATAAAATTCAAAATTTAAAATTTAAAATTAATGGTAGCTATAAGGGATATCTCTCGTAGAGGCTCTAAATCGTCAATTGGCGGCGTTCCCGATAATCCGCCGGCCATGTACTGATTTCCTAACTAGGCCTACTGCCTGCCTGCCTGTCCTGCCTGTCCTGCCTGTCCTGCCTGTCCTGCCTGTCCTACCTGTCCTACCTGTCCTACCTTCCTACTTGTTCGTGCCTACCTGTCTGTGCCTGCCTGTCGTGCCTACTTGTCTATGCCTACCTGTCTGTACCTACCGTCTGTGCCTATCGTCTGTATCTGTCTTTGGTATCTAATTCAATTCGGGGGAGAGGTTGGCCCGATTAAAGGCTCCAATTAATTCAATTAATCGATTAATTGTATTAATTCAAATTATTCTCTATAGGCATTAGCTGGCTATATATTCGAACGGTGGTTGTCTAGGGTACCTCCCTAGGAAGCCTTAATTCCATTTGATTCGGTGGCAGGCTAATGTCGAGGCTCTGGTTCGATTCGATCGATCAATTGAATCGTTCGTAGTGTTCGCTGGCTGGTTGTTCGAACGGTCGTCGTCTGGTTCTGGTAACAGTCATCTGGTTCTTACGACGGCCGTCTGGTTCTGGCGACGGTCGTCCGGTTCTACGACGGTCGTCTGGTTCTGGCGACGGTCGTCTGGTTCTGATCACAGTCCTTTGCTGGCTACCGTTCTGGTGCCTCCCTAAGTAGGGAGGGTGTAAGGAAGGAAGGGCAAAGGTGGCATTTAGGTGTACAAGGGGTATGCAAAGGCATATGTAGAGGCTGTTGGGAATATAGCGGGGACCGGATAGTACTTAGGACAATTTAGATAATTAGGAAAATCAAAGTCCTGCTGTTGGTCACACAGGGTGACTCACCAATAACGACTACTTGAGTAGGTTACAGTGATGTTGGTTAAAAGCTTGATATTGTTTTGATAAGGAAGGGCGAGGAGCTTAAGGCTCCTCGCCACGCTAGTGCCGCGGGACACGTGACCACGTGACCACGCGACCACGCGACCACACGTGATATTATCCCAACACTGGCAATTCTTCTTTTGTGGGTTGCCTGCGTGACTATGCCGTTCTAACCACTTAACTAGTGTAACAAATATCAATCCTCCTTACTTACTATTGCCATTGCAATATAAGTCTCGCTGTCCTAAAATCTGCTAAAGAAATGGTGGTTAACCAAGTGGTAAATCTTAAACTGTTATAACCTTAAATTGCCATATCTTCTACTCCCTCTTTACCCATCCTTCACGGTACCC
>Ga0307507_10002194_pt1 | contig 41765 bp, 9 predicted proteins | sample 7_EM_MG_FD_207223 | JGI IMG/M metagenome (GOLD analysis project Ga0307507, IMG submission 207223) | Populus trichocarpa ectomycorrhiza microbial communities from riparian zone in the Pacific Northwest, United States - 7_EM | ecosystem: Host-associated > Plants > Roots > Unclassified | place... | reverse complement strand
ACCCCCCCCCCCCCCCCCCCCCCCCCCCCCCCCCCCCCCCCCCCCCCCCCCCCCCCCCCCCCCCCCCCCCCCCCTCGAGAGGATAGTTGGTAGAGTCCTTTTAGAGTTTAGTTACCCCCCCAATATATAACAATTTCGAATTAATTAGAACCCTACTTTTAGAATCCTGCTATGGGCTTTATATATAAGAATATATATAATATTAAGCTAATATTGTCGCCGCCGGAGTCCTCGTAAGCAAGTTATATATTGCCCCAATTGTATAAGCTCTTATCGTCGCCAGTGCACCTAGTTACCCCCCCTTCTCCATATACACCTCTATAGGAATCTTACTCGTTACTACTATACTTTAAAGCCTATTATAAGGCTCGGCCTATCCCTATACGGCAGCCACTGCAAAATGGTATTTTAACTCCCTCGCAGCCTTCAATTATAATCCCATTATTAACCATACGCCCAGTAGGCACCCTAACCCTATTAGCAAAGTAATTAGTAAAGGCCCTAGAGCTAGAGCGTAATCCTAATACTTTAGAGCCTATAAGGGAGAAAATAGTATTTAAGACTTCTAAAAGGACGGGCAAATGGGTACTAAAGAAGGTTCTTATTAAGTGGAGTAAAGGCCTTAAACCTAACGTCGCGAGAATAGTTGTTAGTAGAAAGCAATAATATTTAAATTCTTTATTAGACAATACCTTCTATAAGGACATTAAGAAAGATCTTAAGCGAGAGCTAAACTTTAAGCTATATAACCTTTACATAATAGTATTTAGTGGTAAGTATTAACGACTTAGTCAATTAAGGTACGAGTATAGCAAGAAGGACGCATACAAGCCTGTATAATTGGGTTGTCTATAAACGAAGATCTAAAGCTAGAGAAAGGAAAGAAGAAAAAGAGCAGCGCCGGTTAAGTAGGGTTCTTTTATACGGTCCTCTAGTTACGTAACCGCAAGTTCTGCTAAGTTCTACTAGCCAAGTTCTGCCGTTTTCTGCTAGAACCGTAATATTCCCTCCCCCCCTTAGTAAAGCCTGCCCTTAGGCTTTATATATCTATATTACACCTATAGGGCATTCTTATCTTTATATTCTTCTAGTAGCTTATCGTCTTCGCTATACTAGCACTCTATTTATCTATCTAGGTACTTTAGGGGTTCTAGTTTATTAGGGTAACGGCTATAAAATTCTTAAAGCTTATAGGGATTGCTAATAAAGTTCTATATATAGTACTAGATAAGATCTAGGTTATAGCCTTTCCAACTAACACGGTACTTTAGTATTCTTCTTACTAGCTTATAGGCTAGTATTTCTTTAATTTCCTATTTATTATTACTATTAACTTAAATTAGTAGGGGAGATTTGTTCTTTTGTTTAGGTAATAGGTTATTTATAGCTTTTCGTAGCTTATCCGGTAAGAATTTAGGGTAGACCTTAATTAAATCCAGGAGCTTTACTTTATATAAATTGCCTATCTTCTTAAGGACCTTATACAGTCCTACTATCTAATAGTCTAGCTTATGTCTGGGCTGTTCTATTTTCTAATTCTTTATTATAACCTAGACTATATTACCTACGGTAAAGTTAGGCTTGCGCCTATATTTATTTACCTACTATTCTATTAATTTTTAGACCTTTTCTAGGTTTATACGGACTACTTTTTAGGCTTCTTCTAAGCGTTTAGCGTAATACTAGGCTTCCTTATAAAATAGTTTTTTGCATATAGTCTATGGCCCTTCTATTCTTTCCTAGTAAAAGCTTATATAGGGTAAGTACTCTATTTCTAGCTAAATAGGTGTAAATCCTATAGAGTTATGGGGTAGGGTAGCCTAGGTATAGTCTATTAGAGGTAGCAGTTCGGCCTAATTGTTCTAAAAGTAGTTAATAAAGGGTTAGAGTCTCTGGTCTAAATACTGGTTTATAATCTCTGTCTAGCCATCTATTTAGGGGTAATATACTATAAAAAGCTTTAGCCTAATACCTAGAATCCAGATAAACTTATTCTAGAAGGCCAATATAAATTACAGCCTATAATTAGATATAATAGTATCTAATGGTCCATAAATACGGTAGATATAGTAGATATATAGTTAGGCCGCTTCTTTAGCATTAATATTCTTATAATAGGGAATTAAGAACAGGCGCTTGCTAAAGCGGTCAACTATAACTATAGTTATATTATATCCGTTACGGTCTATAGGTAGCTTATAAAAATCTATAAAGATATACTGCTAGGGGCGCTCTAGTATTAAAAGTAGTTTTAACAGTCCTAGGGTTTTATTTTATAGAATTATAGACCTCCAACAATTATTACAGTTTCGTATATAGCGATTAATATTTATAACTATTCTAGGCCAGTAGTAATAGTTACTAATAATTTTATAGGTTTTTTTTAGGGTAGGCCGTAGAGACCTAAGTATACGCTTCTGTAATAAGCTAGGTCTATAAGTTCTATTCCTTAGCTACTACTAGCCGTTCCTTATACTTAAGCAGTCTATTTTTAAGGGACTATAGGCTAGTAACGTCCTTTATCTTTTTACGGTACTCCTATAAAGAAGGGGCTGTACAGTTTACCTACAGTAGTTTATTAATAAGGTTAAGTTTCGTAGAGTTAATAGGATATATCTTGGCGTCTAAAGAGTCTATATTTAGTTCTACCCATATTTAGTGATTAAGGTGCTCTAGTTATAATAGCGCCTAGATCTATAATAAGATCTTTACAGCTGTCTAGTTATCTATATCCTGTTTACGCCTTATAAGAGCGTCTACATAGTTGGTAGTACCTAGTCTATATATAATTAGGAAGTTAAACTAAGATAGGGTGTCTGCCTAGCGCGCCTATTAGGCTGTAAGGGCCTTTATTATTATAAAATATTCTAAGGCCTTATAATTAGAAGCTACCTAGATAGACTTAGGGGTGCCTTTTAGTTAGGCTCACTAGTGCTAAAAGCTAGAGATAATAGCCAGCATTTCTTTGTCATAAATTGGGTAGTTTAGCTTAGCATCTACTATAGTCTTTAAATAGTAAGCGATAGGGTGCCATTCTCCGTCCATTTACTTTTAGGAGTAAACGCTAGCTATAACACTATTTAAGGCATCGGTTTTTAGCATTAAGGGCCATTCTAAGTTAAAGTGGATAAGTAAGGGAGTTGAGACCAGTCGTTTCTTAAGCTTATTAAAGGCCTTCCTATATATAGCATTAAAGTAAAAGGGCTAGTCCTTATAGGTAAGTTAGCCTAGGGGCTAGGTAATCCTACTATAGTTCTTAATAAAGTATTAGTAAAAGTTATAGAACTCTAAAAATAACTACACCCTTTTTACGGTCCTTAGGGGTACCTATTAGTTAATTATAGTTATCTTTTCTAGGTCTACCTTAATTCCATTTATACTAATAATAAACCCTAAGTACTTTATATACTTAATACTAAATTCCAATTTCCTAATATTGGCCAAAAGGCTAGCCTCGCAGAGCTATTATAGGACTTTGTGGGTATACTCCTTATATTCTAACTTATTCTTAGAGTAGATTATAATATTATCTAGGTAGGCTATATAGAAGTTATTAAGGTAGTTAAAGAGTATATTATTTATGTATTACTAGTACGTAGCTGGCCCGTTAGTTAGTCTAAAAGGAAGTACTTTATATTTATATATTTTATAACAAGTCTAAAATATAGTAAGATCTTCTAATTTAGGGTTTATTCTAATTTAGTAAAAGGCCTAATAGATATTAAGCTTAGTAAAGATCTTAGCTCTACTTATTTAGGTTAAAGTCTTATCCAGTAAGGGTAGTCGGTAGCGGTCCTTGTGGGTTATATTAAGTTTATAGTAGTTAATGCAGAAACAAAGTCCTCTATTTAGCTTTTTAATAAATAAATAAAAAAGTTAAAAGAGGCTTAACTAGGCTTAATAAAGCCCTTATTTAGGTTATTAATAGAATACTACTTTATAGCCTATAATTTGGCAGTTAACTGCTAATAAAGGAGGGTATAGCTAAGTAATCTTCCTTGCCTAGCTTAATCTTAATTTTGTAGTTATATAGTTAGTAAGGCAAGAGTATATTAGACGCTATCTTAAAGAATATATTCTTAAATTTTTAGTATTAATAGGGTAGTTTCTATTCTACCAGCTTCTTATCTATAAGCTCGCCTTCCTATTTACTAAGCTTATTTTCCTTTTCCTTAATTATTTAATTAATTTTATATAAGCTAGTGGTAAAGGTAACAGTATTAGGTTAAACTAAGTTCTAGTAGAATCCTATGGCGACAATATAGCAGATATTAACTAGTAGAAGATCTATAGGTTTCTTTATAGACTTTTATTAGGCCATATTTTATAGTTTAGGGTTTATAATCTTTCTTAGCTCCTATTCTATCTTCCACAAGTTATCCCTCTAGTTTATTAGTTTAGTATAATATCTAATATTCCTTACTATTCTTTATAACTATATAGGGCCTAGGTTCCCTATAAGGAGCTTAGCTAGCTTATTACTAATTTCTTTAATTTTTGGTATAGGTAGTTTAATATAGGTAGTTTAGGGGCGGCGTAGTATATAGATCTGTTATAGGTTAAGCTATACATCTTTCTTAAAAGCCCGGTCCCTTTATATAGCATCGGCCTAGTAAATAAGCTCGGACCCCTAGAACTTGGTTACCCCCTAAACTTAGATAGGTTTCCTATATAAAACGCCGTTTTTCTACCTCTATAAAAATAGTATTAGTAATATATTATTAATAATATAAAGTTCTAAACTTAAAGCTTATATAGTCTTAAGTAAATTTATAAAAATAAAAATAAAAAAATGTCTTTATGCGCCTAAAATATAAAATAGCCCCTTAAAAAAACATACTATACTATTTTAATAAATTTTTTTAATAATATTTTTTAAAAATATATAGCTATGCGACACCAGATTTTAAAAGCCTATATATATATATGCTATAAAATTTAAAATCTGGTGTCGCATAGCTATATATTTTTAAAAAATATTATTAAAAAAATTTATTAAAATAGTATAGTATGTTTTTTTAAGGGGCTATTTTATATTTTAGGCGCATAAAGACATTTTTTTATTTTTATTTTTATAAATTTACTTAAGACTACATAAGCTTTAAGTTTAGAACTTTATATTATTTATAATATATTACTAATACTGTTTTTATAGAGGTAGAAAAACGGTGTTTTGTATGGGAAACCCATCCGAGTTTAGGGGGTAACCGAGTTCTAAGAGTCCGAGCTTAGTATTTATCTATGGCCGTATAAGGTTTTCTATTATAATACTAATTTCTTTTATAAAGGAAGGTGTTAGGGGTAAAGCTTTAGGCTAGATAAGCCGTCTATTCTATATGTTAAGCTATAAGCCTAAATAGGCTAGCTATTTTTTTCTTAAGATTATATTATAGCTTTTAAGGTCTATAATAAGGAAGGGGATATTATATTATTATCGTCCGTTAATACGGAGGTGGATCTATAGGATAGTTATAATAGGTGGCCCTATTTATCCATTATATCCATAAATAGAAATTAGTTTAGGTAGTTCTTTAAGGGGCGTATTTAAAAAGTCAGCCAGCTTTACGGCGCACTAGGTATCTATTAAGGTAAAGGCATTTACTCCAGAGTTAGCTAAAGTAGAGGTTAAAACTTAATATCTATTATAGAATAAAGTATAAGGGATAGTGTAGCTTTTTCTACTAACTAGCCAACTTAGATTAATATGTAATATATTAATCCCTTTTAACTTTAAAGAGGAATCTTTCTCTAGGGTTCCTCTTTTTCTAACTCTATACTATCCTTCTAAATTAATAGGACCTTATTTATCTTTACCGCTATTAGGTAGTCTTTTATAAAGTAGTCTTTTTAGCTATATAAAAAGTAAGCTCCTTAATTACTAAGGGCTTATCTATAGGGGTTGCTATATATAGGCCAAGTCTATACTAGGCCTATAGTAGAACTAGTTACGCAACTAGCTGCTAGATTAACAGTAGGCTAAATAGTTAGTGCTGTAGGAGTTACGGCCTATACTAGGGCACTATTAGCTATTTTTATATTGCTTATAGTCTAGTTTAAAAGGTTCTTAGCTTTATACTACTTAGTATATACCTTAATTTAATAGAGGCCTTAATTAATAGCTAAGCACTAGTCTATTAGTTCCTTTAGCGTCTATATAGTGGTAAAGACTAGTAGTACAGCTCGCTGTAGGTCTAAGGTAAGCTTATTAAATAGGTCTGGTAGTAGATCTTTCTAGGGGATTTGGGCCTGGCTAGCTAAGTATAAAAAATAGGTCTAAAAGGCCAAAAAGGTCTCTGTTATTTTTATGTTTAGGCCTTTATAGTTAAGGTAGGCGTTCTATACCTTAAAGGGGTCCTTATAAATAGAAGATAAGTAGTTAATTATTTCTTCTTTAGAGATAAAGGGGTTTATTAAGTCCTTAGCATATCGCAGGCGTAGGTAGGTCTAGGCATCCCTACTAGTACGGCTAAAGATATAGGCTATTCTAGCTTAAGGGGTAGGAAAGTAGTCCGCATTAACTTTAAGCTTATTCTATAATTACAGCTTCTAGTTATTAAAGGTGGGATTAGTTCTATCTATAAGTAATAGGGGGCCTATAACTTTTACAGACTGTAATGGTGCTATATAGGCCTTAGAGGATCTACTAAGGCGCTAGAATAGGGCCTATAGGACTATAGCAAGTCTTTAGGTGTCTAATAATGACTTATTATTAGATATAGGGGTATCTCTAGCTTTAAGTGTTAGCGACTTAGTTAATTAAGGCACGGGCACGGCAAGAGAGATGTGTAGGCCTATATAATTAGATTGTCTATAAATAAGGATCCAAAGCTAGAGAAAGGAAAGGAGAAGAATAGTAGTGCCGCTTAAGGTTTTATACGGCCCTTAAGTTACATAACTACAACTATCTAAAACTGTTCGCAACTGTCTGCAACTATCTGCAACTGTCTATAACTATTTTCTACTAGCGCTATAATATTACCCCCCTCTCCGGAAAAGCCTGCCCTTAGGCTTTATATGTCCATATTACGTCCATAGGGTATTCTTATCTTTATGCTTAATAGGCAGCTTATTGTCTTCGCTATACTAGTACTCTATTTACTTATTAAGGTACTTTAGGGATCTAGGCTTATTAGGGTATTAGTTATAAAACTCTTTAAGCTTATAGGGACTACCTATACAGCTCTATATAGAGTACTAAGTGGGATCTAGGTTATATCCTTTCTAACTAATATAATACTTTAATGTTCCCCTTATAAGTTTACAGGCTAGTATTTTTTAATTTCCCATTTATTGCTGCTATTAACTTAAATTAGTAGGGGCGGTTTATTCTTTTATCTAGGCAATAGGTTATTTATAGCTTTTTATAGCTTATCCGGTAAGAACTTAGGGTAGACCTTAATTAAATCTGGGAGATTTACTTTATATAAGTTACCTCTCTTTTTAAGGACCTTATATAGTCCTACTATTTAATAGTCTAGCTTATAGCTAGGCTGTTCTGTCTTCCAGTTCTTTATTATAACCTAGACTTTATTGCCTACAGTAAAGTCGGGCTTATATCTATACTTATTTACCTACTATTCTATTAATTTTTAGGCCTTTTTTAGGTTTATCTAGGCTGCTTTCTAAGCTTCTTCTAAGCGTTTAGTACAATGCCGTGCCTCCTTATAAGATAGTTTTTTATATACAGTTTGTGGCCCTTTTAGTCTTTCCCAGTTAAAGCTTATATAGGGTAAATACCCTATTTCCAGCTAGATAGGTGCAAATACTATAGAGTTATGGGGTAAGGTAGCCTAGGCGTAGTTTATTAAAGGTAGCAGTTCGGCCTAATTATTTTAGAAGTAGTTAATAAAGGGTCGGAGTCTCTAGTCTAAATACTGGTTTATAATCTCCATCTAGCCGTTTATCTAGGGGTAGTATGCCATAAAAAGCTTTAGCTTAATGCCTAGGATTTAGGTAAACTCGTTCTAGAAAGCTAATATAAACTATAGCCTATAATTGGATATAATAGTATCTAGTGGTCCGTAAATTTAGTAGATATAGTAGATATATAGTTAGGCCGCCTCTTTAGTATTAATATTCTTATAATAAGGGATTAAGAATAGGCGCTTGCTAAAGCGGTTAACTATAACTATAGCTATATTATATCTATTACGGTCTATAGGTAGCTTATAGAAGTTTATAGAGATATGCTATTAGGGGCGTTCTGGTATTAGGAGTGGTTTTAATAGTCCTAGGGTTTTATTTTATGGAATTATAGACCTATAGCAGTTGTTATAGTTTTATACGTAGTAATTAATATCTATAACTATTCTAGGCTAGTAGTAACGGTTGCCGATAATCTTATAAGTCTTACTTTTTCTAGGGTAGGCTGTAGAGATCTAAGTATACGCTTTAGTAATAAGCCGAGTCTATAAGTTCTATTCCTTAGCTACTACTAGCTATTCCTTATATTTTAGTAGTCCGTTTTTAAGGGACTATAGGCTAGCAACGCCCTTTACCTTTTTACGGTATTCCTATAATAAAGGGGCCGTATAATTTACTTATAGTAGCTTATTAATAAGCTTAAGTTCCGTAGTGTTAATAGGGCATATCTTAACCTTTATAGGATCTGTATTTAGTCCTACTTATATTTTAGGGTTAAGGTGCTCTAGTTATAGTAGCGTCTGGGTCCGTAATATAATCTTTACAGCTATCTGGTTATTTAGGTCTTGCTTATACCTAAGTCCCTTAGGCCTACTAGAATATTCAACAAATCGGGGTCGCGTTTGTCCTCTATATTATTATTAGGTGGGTCTCAGAGCTCCCTTAGGACACTTATAGGCAGCGTCGCGCGCTATAGTGGTTATTTGTATATAGTTACCACTGTACGTTAAACAGTTTTATATAGTATTTAGTGAAGGGTAAGGAACTCCTTAACATAGCGTTTAAGGTGCCGTAGTATACTCTCTGTATATTACTTAAGCTAGAGTAACCTATGGCGGTGGAAGTATCTTATAAGATCTTTAAGATCTCCGCCTCCTTATAGTGTCTCTGCGACCTATTTAGCAGTTCCCTATAGGGTATCTATTATAAAAGGGTTATTATCTACACTAGGCTTTATACCTATCTTGCCATAAAATAGGGGTTAGATTTAATACTCCTTTATTTATAGAGCGTATACTATTTCGCCTAGAGCTACATCTTTTAGGATATCTTTTAAGCTTATTAGTAATATACGCCCTTCTAATTCTTTATCGTTCTACTATTTAAAGGCTCCTGTCTTAAAGCGTATCTTAAAATCTGCTTCTATAAGCTAAGGATATTCAAAAATAAGGTTATAACCTATAAAGTCAGCCACCTAAAAGGGTTGCTGGCCAATTACCTTAGTGCGGTTATATATATTGGCCACTAAAACTATAAGCCTATGGGCGCTATATAGTTTAATCCAATACTTATTTAGGAAGCCTACTATAGGTTTTCGCCACCCTAATGACGGGATAAGTTTATGCTCTTTTGCCTTGCCCTATGGCAGTTTAGTCTCTACTTCTAATATAACCTCTTTAAGGTTTGCATACTCCTAGTAAGCTACCTTTATTACCTCGTTGTTAGTATATTCCGCATTCGTTCCAAATAGGTTTATTAGATTTTTAAATACGTTATTTCTATATACGTCTTTCCTATAATATAGCCTATCTTACTTATTATCCAATTCGTTAGTTCCTTTAAGTTTTATAACTCTAGCTCTTATAGCTAATAGCTTACGCCGTACTTAGCGTCCTTATAAATTTAGTATGCATTATTATAATAAAACGCGAAGTGCTTAATTAAATACTCCTTAGTTCCGCGCAATACACTTATATCTATATTATTATACTCTAATAACCTAGTGCCTTTTACCGCGCAGTTACTCTAACTACCTCTATAGTCTTTAGCAAAATAACTCTATTTTCTATAATTTATATAAGCTCCCTCTTTAAACTATTTATCTTGCTATAGAGTCCACCTAAATATCTTCTACTGCTAAAATCCCTAGTTTAGCCTTTACTCCTTAGTTCTATAATTACTTAATTCTTAACCTCTAGGTTTCTATAGATTTTTATTCTATCTTTTAGATTCCTTAGTACTACTTAGGTCTATTAGCTCTAGTCTGCCATTTTATAGTTTTTAATTCTAGTTTTATTACTGTATACTTTACACCCTATATAACTATAGGACTCTATCTTACCCTTTTTTAGCTTATTCCCTTTAATAGATTCTATTATTTATTTTAATTACTTAATTAATTAATTCTTATATAGTAGTTACGTCCTCTATAAGAATTATTATATCCTAGACTTTTGCCTTAAGTTCCTATTTATACTATACTATAAGCGCCCTATTATTTTATTTAACCTATATTACTAGCGTTTAGAATTATATTATATACTTAATTACTAAAGTTTATTATACTAGGTTCTGGAGTTTCCTTTCCACCATAATTATTGCCTTAAAATCTCTAAATATTTAAATTAACTAGCTTATAAACCTATCCTAACTTAAGAATATATATTATACCTTCTAGTTAGTAGTTAATATATTATTAACCTATATCTTAGTAAGGTAAGGTTTAAACTATTTAAGTGCTTATCCTATTAGAAACAGTCCTATATATACCACTTAATCTATAGTTATTACTAGGTTTGCTTCTTTTTATATAACCTAAAAATATATTTATATAAGAAATCCTTTAAACTTTAACTTCTCCCTTAAAAATTACTTAATTAATAATAGCTTAATCTTAGCTGCCCTAATATTATTAATCTTCTTTTTAAGTAACCTATTATTATCTGTTAATTAATTAACCATTTCTTATAACTATCTAACCGTAACTAGTCATAAATTAGTGTTTCTTATACTAGTGTCTTTACTTACCCTTAAGGTAGTTACTGCCGTTAATAGTGTTATTATTATTATTTATTGCTTAACGTCCGATTCGGATCCCTGTTGGGCCCACGCGGACTACTCCTTATATATATGTGGGGAGAAAACTCTATTTGAGAAAACCCCGTGATCCATCTTCCCGCCTTTTAGGGCTCGCTTGTGAGTCGCCTGTAAGTCACTAGTGGTGCTCTACTACCTTACTTTTTGACCTCCTTGGGAACCACTGCTGCTGTAACAAACCTACGGACGCGCTAGTATCACACACTGTACTCTACTCTTGTAGAGTTATTAGGGGGCGCCTATTACTCGCCCCTTTGCCTTCTATTGCTATTTCCTTTGCAACCCAGAACTGGTCTAGCATATTTTAGCTAATAAGCCACTGGGTAGCCGCCTTAAGGCCTTTCTGTGTTAAGAGTAGTGTATTATAGTTTTCTATACCAGCTGCTGAGAGCATTGCTTCTCGGCTGGTGCGTAAGGGGCATAACAGTATTATATGTTTTAGTGTCTGTCTTAGCTAGCTATATTCGCACCTTAGGCTACCTACTAGGACACCTACCTAGTGAAGCCAATCTTTTAGTCCTATTATTCCTGTCCTTAAGAGTGTTGCTATTGTATTTTCTGCCTTTGTTAGGCCCTCTTAGAGCCCTTAGGTATTTACCTCCTATAGCGTTACCTATGCTACGGCTTGGGTTCCCCTTGCCTAAGCCTGCCTCTGTACCTTTAACTCCCATTTATCTCTCCAGCGTCGGTCCAACCAGTATTGTATTGCAGTAGATGGTTTTCTAGTACTCTTTTATGCTCTACTTTGGCTCCTTTCTCTCCCTTGCTATTATCTTTACTGGCCTCTTACGCGTCTCTCTTCCTCCTCTATATAGGCCTGGGCCCTAGCGCCGTACTATTCTTCTTCTGCTTTCTTTACCTGTTTTCCTAATATATCTTCCCTACTTTGGGGTTGTTGGTTCCTTCTCCTATAGGGCACCCTAGGGTCCCTTTATAGTTTGTTTAGGCGTGTCTTGATATACTTTATAACGTTAGAGTTACGTTTCTTTTATACCCTTTACATTGCATTGGCTTTAATATATAGTTATAGGGGGGGAATATTAGCTTCCTTCTTAAGCAGTGCTGTGGCCGTTTACTTATACCCGCCTGTTATACTCCTAAGGCAGGCTATTTGGACCTTTTGGAGTGGTTTAAGGAGTGATTTAGGGGGGCCTTTCTTGGTTTCTTTAGTGGCCTAAATGCTAGATCTATATATTATAGTTGGCCGGACAACTGCTGTATATAGTAGGCGTGACCTCTAGAAGTATAGACCCTATATAGAATTAATGATCCTGGATATGGTGATATACTGTGCTTGGCCCTTACGGGCCGCTTGCGCCGCATGTGCGCTCTACTAGAGCTTGCTGTCTACCTATACTCCCAATACCCTTAGGCCTTAAACCGGTTGACCCCCAAAGCCTTAGATATGGATTGTATGCTAAAGATCTGTAGATTGGTTACGTTTTCTTATAAAATGGATTAGCTAGTATTTCTCTGGTGAGAATTAGACTCTATGTTGTCTTGCCCATTCTATATAGGTGTTATAGGCTTTCTCTAGTGTCCTATAGTTCTCTGCGGCTGTTGGCCTATATGTAATTAGGTTTATATTATCGACGAAGCCTATCCCCTAGGTCGCCCCTTTCTTAAAGGTGTTAAGCAGGTTGCTTATAAAGAAGAGGAAGAGTATAGGCGACAGAGGTAATCCTTATAGTATTCCTATTGCGACTGTAATAGGGGGGCTCTGGTATCCGCTAAAGACTAGTAATATTTCTTTCTGGCCTGTAAATCCTTAAATAAATTAAATAATCCATTCTAGGAAGCCCTTTGCCCTAAGGATGTATAGGAGACGCTTATGGGGTATATTATTATAGGCGCCACTGATATCTAGGCTAAGTATTAATACTATAAAGTCCTTTCGCATAGCCTATGCAGTTTTAATGGTGGTAGCGAGTAGTGTAAGTACTGATAGCGTTAAGCGATTCTTTCTTGCCCCTATTTGGCTTTGTGGTAGTAGGGTATATTCCTCTGCTGTGTCTGCTATATAGTCCGCTATAACCTTTTCTAAGATCTTGCTTAGGGTGTTTTCTAAGGCAATAGGGCGGTAGCTTCCTGGGATTAAGTAGTCTACTTTACCTTCTTTTTATAAGATAACCGTCGTTATGGATCTTCTAAGTTGCGGGTAGTAGCCTATTGCAAAGCATACTCTGGCTACGTCTGCAAGCTAAGGTGCTATAAGTGGTCTATAGGTCTTTAGGGCTTTGTTTAGGATCCCATCTAGTCCTGGTGCTATATTATTTAAGAGGCGGCTAATAGTTCTGGCTATTTCTTTAGTTGTTATGTCGCTGTTAACCCTTAGGCGAGTCACCGGTATTTCACCAGTGATGTCGCTAAGGTCTGCTAAAGCCGGTTAAGGGAAAAATCTTTCTATAAGGATCTTTGCCTTCTTGTTATTGTTGCTTGTGGCCTGTAGTTTGCCTGCTCTTTATAGGGGTGGTAGGTGTAGATCTTCTACTAGGCGTCCCGCCTTTTTCTTTACCCATTTTGCTATAGTCTAAAGGCCCTTATTATAGGGGAGACTTAGGTTAGTAGTATGTTTATTTATAAACTATCTCTAGTTATTCCTTGCTTCTTTTCTTAGAGTATTCTTTAGCTGGTTTCTTATGTCTTTATATTATCTCTCGTCCTTAGAATTATGGCTGCTTATATATTTCCTCCTTGCTCGTTATTGGCCGGCTATAAGGGCCGCGCACTATGCGGACCATGCGTGTTACGCGTAGGGGCCTGGTTTTAAAACTAGGCAGTGCTCTTTTAGCCCGCTTTTAATTGCTGCCTAGATCCTTTCTAGTCTTTAATTAATTTTCTTAGGGGTAGCTAATAAGCCTCGCTTGTTTAGTATTGGGTGGATTTCTTCTAAGTCTTAAAGTTGTTGTTTAATTGTATTAAGGAAGCTATCTATATTAAGCTTCCTTATTGCGTATCTTTTGCCATTTAGTTGCGCCTTAATGTCCAGATCTAGTTATATCTGGATAGGGATATGGTCTAAGGTAAGTGCCCATTCTTCTTTAGGGGAGCACCTTTTAAGTCTCTGGTATAGGTTTTCGTCCATAATTGTAAGGTTAATTGTACTTTTGGCGGTGCCCCATTACCATATAATTGCACCTAGGGGGGTAGCTAGCTTAAGGCCCCCGTTGTCTATAGCTCTTAGTAGGCACTCTGCCTGTTAATTGGCAGCAACATGGATGCCCCCCTACCGTAGGTGGTGGAGGTTTATGTCTCCTAGTAGGATAAACTCCGCGTGTTCAGTTTCTAGTAAGCTTATTGTAGATATAATGTTCTCTGTTTGTGCTACCCCTTCGACCCTAGGGTTATAGATATTAATAATTTGTACTAGTCCCCTATATGTCTAGATAGTTATAACTATAATATCTGGGTTAACTGCCTGCTATGACTATAAGGCAAGGCTGATATTTTTGCTGATTATAAAGCATACGCGTATGGCTGCTTTTGGTTTATACAGGAGCTAGAATCCTTAGGGGCAGTATATTGATTATATGTAGGTATTATAATACGGCTCTTATATGGCAAGAATATAGTATTTCTCTGGGTCTAGACTGTCTAGTAGGGGCCTTGCTAGACGGTGGTTCGTATTGCCGCAGTTGTACTATATAATGGTTAAGTGGCGGACCCTTGGCGGGGGTCCTTCGCCTCTTCTTTACTCTTTACTTCTTCCGTTTCTACTTTCTCTGAAATGTTCAGAACTTCCATCTCCTATATTTACTCCCTGGCCACTACTTATTTTATATGGAGCTTTCTATTTCTGTGTCTTATATTCCTACTAGCCTTTCTAAATCTAAGTCTGTTATTGCCTCTAGTTCTTCCCCCGTTCTTACTAGTTAGCTGTGTGCCCCTTATAAGCCAGCTATGTGTGTTGTATTTGCCGCGTTAAATCTAATTCTTAATTGTCCCGGCCTTAAACTTACTATAGCCGTCCATAGGGGTCTTCCTACTGGGCGTCCTCTTCCTTATGTCCTATATGTCCCTTGTGTTCCTGTTCGGTCTGGTAATGTCGCGCGGCGTCGCTTTTGGCCCGTTAAGGCTTGGGATGGCTGGCTTAGCCCCCTAGTATTAAAGGTAGGAAACGCTGGGAAGACACCTGTGTCCCCCTAGCTTATCGCCTGTTGTTTTTATTTATATAACCTAGCGTGTAGTTATTCCTGTAGCTGTTAAGCCCTTTCCTTCCGTCTCCTATATTTAATGCAGCCTTCTCTCTCCCACGCCTTATGTGTGCTTTGGTGACAGTTCGCGCATTTTATTTGGTCTTAATTTATATATTGTCTTATATTATAGGGGCCTGCATAATGGCTGCAGCACACCTATACTACGTATGTGGATTAGGTGTGTCCCTATTATGTACAGCAATAATATTATTCTAGGTGTAGTCTGTGGTTGTAGAGCCTTATATTATATATAAGGCCATTTATAATTATTCCTTTTTAGATAAGAAGTTTTTGCATTCCTAGTATATATACGCTGACGATAAGGGAGCTATATGTTTGTCTATTATTTCCCTAGCGAGTTTCTGGCGCCCCTTATGTCCTCTTATTGTTCTTATTGTATGCTTGGTTTATATTTTCCTGTTAAAGCTATTAGATCCGGGTAATTACAAGTCCTGGTATAAAGCGTTCCGTTTGTTTTACTATCTCCTATATAGTTGCTATATTATCCGCCTAGCGTCCCCTTTCTACCCTAAGGCTTATGGGAACCGACAGGACTTTAACTAGGTAATCTTTATGAAGCACTTTTATGCTAATATGCTTTCCTAGCCTGTCCCCTGCCCTTACGGCCCGTTTCTTTGCCTATTAGTTCTTTAGGGTAACTCTAATGTTTCTACTCCTAAGGTGTCGGACTGCGACGGCGTTATGGACCTCCTTACGAATCTCTATAAGAACTTCTGTTTCTAATTATCCCCTAAGTTCCTCTACCTTTTCTGTATTTGGTTGTATTGTGATTGTATACCCAGTTGTTGTCTTTAGGGGGGTAGGTTCCCTATGCTATAGGAGCGCAGCTACGGCGGCCTAGGTGCGGTTTGTTTATGGGGGGGGGTTTTGTTTATCTTCGATTTTGTTTAGCTGTTAGAGGATTTAATTAAGGGTTTACTAGAGGGGCGCCTAAGGTTCGCTAGACTAGAGCTATTTTACTAGCTGCATTAGTTTGTAATGGCTAATAGATACTCCCCTACAGTTCTGGATACTAAACGCGTCTAAAAGGCTTTATATTTTATTAGATGCCTTCTTAATTAGGGTATTTCCGCTTTCTAATGTGGTATTCGCCCGTCCTTATTGTTGTTATGGGGGGCCATTGTTGGGTATGGGTCTGGCGGTCGCGCGCGACTGCGTACCACCGTCGTTCCACCTGTGCCTCCCCTGTGATGCATGTATCTCAGGGGATTATCAGGGTGTTTTTCAGGGTTCTTTTGGTTGGTTTGGTCTTTTTGGGCCAGGTGCAGCAAGAGCTCCAAAAGTTCTTTGTTCTATGGCCGTTAATAGTGTTATAACTAGTGTTTTTAATAGCATATTATTTGACTTTATTAATACTATAACTGTTGGAATCACGGTAGGGCGGGTTTTGGTTTTAATCGATTTCTTTTTCTTTTCTACTTCTATAGGTGGAATTTGGTGGATCTCCTGAGCTCGCTTAGCTTACGTGGTTAACCCAATTGGTTATAAGCAACCGTGTCTACTATATTACAGAACCTTATTCAGACAATAACCTTAGTAGTGAATATATAATAAAGCCTTATAGGAAATACCACGGTAGACTTATTAATAGGCTAGGTATATAGGTAAATAAGAAGTTAATAACATAAATAATTAGTAGAGTGGTTACCTAATAAATTAACTCTAATTATATTCTAAGATTTGCCATAAAGGGAAGAACTATCTAGGTAGGAACTATGGTCCTTTAAATACAAAATGCTGCGTATTACGGACCTTATAATAGTAGTAGTATAGCTACTAAAAGAGGATATAAACGGACTAGTGGTAGAAGCGCGGGAGGCGCTAAAATTAGTTAAACTATAAAATAAGGGGTAACCGAGTTATATAACAAGTTACGGGAATATAATCTACATAATCTATATAATCTATATAATCTATATAATCTATATAATCTATATAATCTATATAATCTATATAATCTATATAATCTATATAATCTATATAATCTATATAATTTATAATAGAGTAGATAGAGTAGACAGAGTAATAGAGCAACGACTTTTATAGAAGTTATATTGTATATTTAAGGGACTATAGTCCCTACCTAGATAGTTCCTTTCTTTATAGTAAATCTTAGAATATAATTAGAGTTAATCTATTAGGCAATTACTCTACTAGTTATTATTATATTATTAACTTTTTGTTTACCTATATACCTAACCTATTAATAAGTCTACTATAGTATTTTCTATAAGGCTTTGTTACACATTTACTACTTAGTTATAGTATTAATAAAGTTAAATAATATGCTACTAAAAGCACTAGTTATAATACCATTAACGGCGGTAACTACCTTAGGTATTAGTGGGGATATTAGTATAAAGGACATTGACTTATAACTAGTTATAGGAAATAGTTAACTAACTATAAGATAATAATAAGGTACTTAAAGACAGAATTAATAGCATTAGTGTAGTAAAGGTTAAGTTACCCTTAATTAAGCAATTCTTAGGGAAGAAGTTAAAATTTAAGGGATTTCTTATATAAATGCACTTTAAGGTTATATAAGAAGGAGTGAAACTAGTAATAGTAATAGATTAAGTAGTATACGCAGGACTATTTTTATTAGGAAGAGTATTAGAGTGGTTTAAACCTTACCTTATAGAAATATAGATAAATAGTATATTAACTACTAACTAAGAAGTATGGTATATGTTCTTAAGTTAAAGCGGGTTTATAAAACGATTAATATAGATATTTAGAGACCTTAAAGTAATAACTATGGTGGAAAGAACCCTCTAAAATCTAATATAACATACTTTAGTAATTAAGTATATAATATAGTTTTAAACGCTAGCAATATAAGTTAAATGGAATAATTAAGCGCTTATGGTACAGTATAAATAGGGACTTAAGGTAAAAGTCTAGGACGTAATAATTCTTATAGAAGACGCAATAACTATATAAGAATTAATTAACTAGTTAATAAAGATTAATAATAGAATCTATTAAAGGGAATAAGCTAAAAAAAGGGTAAGATAGAGTTATATAGGTATATAAGGTATAGAGTTATAAACTATAGAATGGTGGGCTAGAGATAATGGACCTAAGTGGTACTAAAGAATCTAGAAGATGGAATAAGAAATTATAGAAACCTAAAGGTTAAGGATTAAGTAATTATAGGACTAAGAAGCAGAGGCTAAACTAGAGATCTTAGCAGTTAAAAATATTTAGGTGGACTTTATAATAAGAAAAATGGTTTAAAAAAGAAGCTTATATAAATTATAGGAAATAAGGTTATTTTACTAAAAACTATAGAAGTAGTTAGAATAACTATACGGTAAAGGGTATAAGGTTATTAGAGTATAATAGTATAGATATAGAAGTATTGCGCGGGACTAAGGAGTGTTTAATTAAGTACTTTATGTTTTATTATAATAACGCATACTAAATTTATAAGGACGCTAAGTATAACGTAAGCCATTGGCCGTAAGAGCTAGAGTTATAAGGACTTAAGGGAACTAAAGAGTTAGATAAAGAGCAAGATTAACTCTATAAGCTAGATTAAGATATTACAGCAATATACGGATAAGGATTAGTAAAAATAATAATAGAGTTAGAGTACTTATTAACTAATAGTAATAAGGAAGAAAAAGTAGCTAACTGGTGGTATATAAACCTTAATAATGTAACAGAAATAGAGACTAAGATAACTATAGAACGCGGTTTAGTAACGGATATTATAATACTATTAGATATAGTATCCATCGCTTTATAAGATAGAAGGAGTAATATTTAAAAAAGATTAAGCAAGCAGATAACTGCTAGTGCTAGCTTACTACTTAATAAAGGTAAAAGGCTATAGGCTTAAGATTCTTAGGAAGAGATAAAAGACGCTTAAAATTCTTAAGATAAGATAAGATATACCTAAGAACCTATAACGGAAGAAAACCGATAGGAAAGGGTAGTAGCTTAGTTTAAAGACAAATAAATAAGTACGGGATGACGATTTCTAGGGAGCTAGGATTTTAAAGAATAAATAAGGTCTATAGCAACCCTAGGTAAATATAGTATTTAGCTTAAAGGTTAAAAAGCTAATATAATAATTAAAAGGTTTAAGAACGTTAAAAATCTATTTATAAAATATAATAAGATAGAAAGCATGGATAAGTTTAGATAATAAATTATTATATAGCAGGAGTAGAAGTTAGATTAGAGCTTAACTATATTAGAACGTATAAGGAATAGAGCGCTAATATAAAAGGTTACTAATAGGCTAAAGGTAGGTATACTAAGGGCTAAGTAGCTAGAGGACCTAAAATAAGAAGAGGATTTAGGGGTTCTAACTAGGTTTGCGGAATAATATATAAAAGGTTATAACAAAGTAGTAATAAAGAGATACTTCCTTATAGATAGATTGTATATACTTATAGAGCTATACTAAAAGTGGTTTAGACAATGTAAAAACGATAAGTAAGAAGATTTCTATATATGGTTAGACGAGAAAGCTATACCGGATTAAGCTATATTAGAAAAATAGATAAGTTATATTAAAGGAGCATTAATTATAATATTAAAGAATTTGGAGGAATAAGCTATAGACTAAAGAGAGATAATATAAGTATTGGTACTAGTAAATAAGATAGTAATGTTTAGATTAACGCAGGAGAGGTTTAAACTTAAGAATAAAGATAAACTAAGAGTTAACCTAAGACACCTAGCGTATTATATATTAGTATAGATTATATTTGTAGATAATACGTATAATATATATAGAGTACTAAAGGATAAGCATTATAAGTATCTAATAAGAATATATTGAATAATAGAAGAAAGGCGATTTAGAAATGCTAAATATATATAGCTGGCACCTAGTAGAAGTTTAGGAGTTAGGCGACTTAATACTTTAACTAGAAAGATTCCTTATAGAAGAATACTTAGATAGATAATAGTAGTGAGAGTACCTAGAAGGTATGTATCTATAGCATATAAAGGAAAAGAAGTAAACTAAGTATTAGCTAAAAGTAGACCAAGTATAAATAGGATCTAGCAGCTAATAGTTAGGAAAAGGCGAGGCCTATAAAACTAAAGAGAGCTAGTAATAGGGCCTTAGACCCTTAAAGGAATTATAGAATAACACCTAAATTTATAAGTAAAGTAGTAAGATTAAAAGTTTAAAGTATTAGTAGATAGTAGAGTAATAAGAAACTGTATAATTACAGCACCTGTTGTACTAACCACTTGTATGCTGACTAATTAAGGGGGAGGCGCGTCAGTATATAGACTACGTAGTCTACCTTAATAGAATCGACAGTTACCACCATCCTAAAGAGCATACGATACTATATGTATTTCGTGCCCCGGGATATGACTTACTTGTATTATTAAGTTAATACAAACACTAATTAGTAAGCGCGCACAGATTAGCAATTACTTGACACCTCCTACCAAGCGATATACGATAGCGACCACCTGTTTAGACTCCTAGTACGACCTGCTAGAAGGTTGGAAGTTGGGGATTACAGACCTATTACTAACTCTGTATACTTATTTAAGTCTTAGTACGGTTTACTAGAAGTTTATAGACGCGAATATAAACCTTTACGGAACCCCCTACCCTCCTATAAACCACTACGGACCCGTTAATTAATTTTATGGACTGTTACAAGACCTCCTCCACCCGCTATAAGCTACTACTACCTACTACAGCTTATACAGATATACTACGCTATATAATATGGCAGATATAACTAAGCAAATTAGTAAGGGTTAAAAGAAGTAGAGTTAGGGAGTTAACCTTACGTCTACGGACGGCGTTAATGACTATATTAATTTCAGAATCCTTGAATACGGACACTATAAGCTCCTGAACAATAACCTATAGGAGTAATATAAGGAAGACTTTGCGGACTTTACGGAAGCTATTCTTAAGGCTTGTAACCCTACTGCTATCTGTAACCTACGAACCCTTTTACGTTACTAAGGTGTATGGGTTAAAAAGGATAAATGAGTTACTGTTACACGGTCTTTATACAACACAATATAGGAGGAGGACCAAACGGAATGGACTAAAGAGGAGATCCTAGACTAGGTCAAAGCTATTAATAAACTCTTTACTTCTCCTAAACTTAATAGTATTGCTGGCCTTATACCTAACCTACTTAACTAAACTCGTCCTATAAACCTAAGCGATTTCGGAATTAATTTTACGGGCCAAAGTATACCTAGTACTTAAGTTATGGACCGCAATACCCCTGTAACCCAAATTACGGACCGCAATACCCCTGAAAATCAAATTACGGACTAAACCCCTTCCGTTATTTAAGTTATAGATCTGCAAACCACCTAAGTAAAGACCTATGGTAAGGAGCTAGCTAACCTGGCTAAGCTCTACACCGACGAATCTAAGTATAGCGGTGAAAATGACAACTTTGACTTTAAACTGACTATCTTTACGGACCTCTATTAGAAGGCTGATATTCCTAAATAGGAGTTTAGCCAAGCCTACTCTACCATACTGCGCGGCCTAGCCCTTAACTACTACTACACCAACCTTAAGAGCAACCCCCTTGGTGTTCCCTTTGATAAGCTATGTAAAGCTACACGCAACTACTTTAAAGGGCCAGAATACAAGCGTGATATCCTTATACAATGGAATACGATTAGGTTATGGACTGTAATTAATAAGAACACCGAAAAATCGACTATAGAGTGCCTGTAAATTCTTATTAAAGACCTTTGGCACCTATAGCACGGCCTTAATGCTAAGCTTTGAACAGACGACTTCCTATATAACAAACTTATTATAGCCTGCTAGAAAGTGGAACCCTGTAAATACGCCTATTACAAGCCTGTAGACACCTTAACTAGCCTTATTAACGATTTACGGTCCTCTATTATAACGTACAAAGTTTTAAACCCTCTAGGCAGTACTTAAGCCTTTGTTATGGACCTACAAAACCCACAAACTAACTTAGATGCCTACTTTATGGACCGCCGCTACTGCTAGCAGTACCCGTACTGACCAAGCCCCACCTGTAACCCCTGTAGCAACTCCCGTATAAAAGCATACCCCCGTAGATGAACCAGCCAGAAGTGCTTTGTGTGTGGTAAAAAAGGATGTTGGTCTACAAGGTATACCTAGGAAGAACATAATAAGTCTAAGAAGAGATTTGATAGCCAAATCAACCAGTTTATTTTGGACTACAAAGGAGAGGAAGAAGAGGAGGTTCTTAATAAGTTAATGGAAGCCCTTATAATTAACTTTAACTTAGATACCCAGGAATAGGAGACCTTAGAGACGTTCCTAACTACTTTTAGACCTTTTACGGACAGCTAAGCCTTTAATATTACGACCGTATTAGCCGACCGCTCCTTTGTATACTTAATTGCACCTGAAAACCAGCCTGTAAGTATACCCGTTAGACCTGTTATAGATGTTACGGACCGCGAATAGGACCTATTTGCATATATTACCACAGAACGCTACACCCCTAAAGAATTCTATGGCGTTATAATTGATATAGGTGCCTCTAAGAAGTCTACTGTAGGTTATGGACAATACCTTATATATAAGACTACCACAAGTGATAATATGGATATTGATACTATATAAACTGGGGCCGTAAACGTTTAATTTGGTATTGGCTTAACCGTATTAATTAGATCAGTTAAAGTTAAGACTTTAATTGGCCTAGTTGATTTTTATGTAGTAAAAGTAGACACCCCTTTCCTACTTTGCCTTGCGGACATGGATAGGCTATAGGTTTACTACAACAATGTTATAGACACCCTAATTGGCCCCGCAACTGCCCTAGGAAGCAAGCATGTTACCCTACCAATTATATAATGATTTGGACACCCGTTCCTTATATAGGGAGAGACTTTATGGACCTATATTTAGGAATCTTTTAACTATAACCCGTGCTATCTTACTAGTACTGAAATCCACCGCCTGTACCGCCACTTTGGCCACCCGTTAGCTGAAAAACTATATAGAGTCCTTAAACGCTCTGGACATGACGATGTTAATAGGAAGGCAATTAACTACCTAACTAAATACTGCTCTTTTTACTAGAAATATGGATGTTCCTTAGGCTAATTTAAGTTCACCCTTTGTAAGGACCTTAACTTTAACCACTTAGTATACGTGGATATTATGTATATTAACGGCAGTCTAGTATTATATATAATTAACAAGGCAACCGCTATTAAGCCGCCCGTTAGTTGCAAAATATATCCGTAAAATATACTTGGGATATTTTATGGACCTGCTAGATTAATATATACCTTGGACCTCCTAAGTATATTACCCACGACGCCGGCAGGAACTTTATTAGTAAGGAATTCCAATAGTACGCTATGGCTATAGCTATTTTAACAAAAGCCGTTCTAGTTAAGGCGTACTGGTCCGTTAGGCTTGTTGAGTAAGCTTACCTAGCTCTATAGAGAGCTTACCAGATTATTATGGACGAGTGTAAGAATATCTAAAAGGAACTGGCTTTATAGATAGCTATAAAAGCCGTAAATAATACCGCTGGCCCTAACGGACTGGTACCTACCCTCTTGGTTTATGGAGCCTACCTAAGGATAAGCAAACTGGACCCTTCTGCCCCATCTGTTATAGATCAAGCAGCTGCAATACGGAAGGCAATGGCCGAAATAGTTAAATTACGGGCCAAACAAACTGTTAATAATGCTATGTACCACTGCAACGGACCTAATACGACCTTAGTACACAACCTCCCGCTTAATTCTAAAGTCCTTGTATGGCGTAAAAGCGGTAATTGGACTGGACCTTACTGTCTACTGGCCGTAGAAGACGAGACCTGCTGTGTATAGCTCCCTAGTGGACCGACAAGCTTTAGAAGTACGTCCGTAAAACCCTATTTTTGGTCCAAAAACACCTATAACGTCAAGCTAGACGAACTAGAAGCACCCGCTAAATTAGGTAAACTAGAAACACCCGCCGAATTAAATAAACTGAAAGCACCCTTGCCTACCCTAGAGGTCCCCTAGAAACCTACTAAACCTACTAAACCTGCCGTAAAGCGTGGCTGAGGACGCCCCTGTAAGAACCTTGTAACGGAGAATTACCTAACCTCCGTAGGTATATCTGCAAGGCAATTTCTGCCTGTGGATATATTAGTTCTAGTACAGGAAACCCCTTTTACGGACTTATGACGCAAAGAGATTAACGGACTACTTGAAAAGGGCGTCTTTGCGGTTGTAACGGAGAGAGACGTTCTGTAAGGCGTCCGTATATTTAACTCGTGCTTTGTTGACGAAATTAAGCACCCTAGTACTGACAAAGCCTTTGAAAAGTTAAGGCTTGTTATACAAGCTTATAACGACTAGGGAAAGGACTTAGTCCTTATGTAATTGCCTACATTGCCACAGTCTGCCAACCCGAATCTGCCTATGACTTGTCCTTTGCGGCCTAGGCAGTAGATCCGCAAGAAGAAAATGTTAAGCAGCTTAATAAGCGCATTTAATGGCAGATTAATAATGCGATAAGAGGACTTACTTTTGTACCGCTAGACCTAAATTCTATTAGCGTAATGGTATTTACGGACGCCTTTTTTGCTAATAATAGGGACCTGTTATCGCAAATTGGCTTTATAATTATACTTACGGACCGTAATTAGGATGTAAATATACTCTACTAGTCTTTAATTAAATGCAAGCGAGTAACCCGCAGTGTACTAGCTTCTGAACTATATGCACTAGCCCATGGCTTTGATATAGCAGCCGTAATTAAATTAACGATCCAGAAGATCCTATAATTAAAGCAGCTACCCCTGGTTTTATGCACCGATTTAAAGTCCCTCTACGACTGCCTAGTTAAACTAGGCACAACACAAAAGAAGAGGCTTATGGTTGACCTAATGTGCTTGCGTCAGGCCTATGAACGACGCGAGATTACGAAGGTCAAATGGATCAGCAGCGGAGACAACCCAGCAGACGCCATGACTAAGGCAAAGCTGTGTCAAGCTTTTAAAACCCTAATTGATATGAATAAGCTCAACCTAAAGGTTATAGAATGGGTAGAGCGAGACTGACGGAGCATTTACGGTTTAGTTACGGCCCGTCGGAAGGCCGTATGGTACATTTACGGCCCGTTAAAAGGCTGTACAGTTCATTTTACGGACCGTAAGCAGGACTTACGGCCAGATTGGAGTACTATTTAAAAGGCAACCTAGAAGGCACCTCAGGAGGGATTTCCTATATATTTTCTTATGTGTTTTATGGTTCTATTAAGGCAATTATGGAGGCTATATACAAGTGGTTTCATTTTCCAAGTACCGCTAGTGTATAATTACAGTACCTGTTGTACTAACTACTTGTATGCTAACTAATTAAGGGGGAGGCGCGTCAGTATATAGACTATGTAGTCTACCTTAATAGAATCGACAGTCACCACCATCCTAAAGAGCATACGATACTATACGTATTTCGTGCCCTGGGATATGACTCACTTGTATCATTAAGTTGATATAAACAGAAACTATATATTACTAACAGCAGTTAAAAAAAATAGGGTTACCATATAGATAAAAAAAATACCTATATCTATTAATAACGATTTTAGGAGATCTAATAGCCTATAGAGGAGGTATTATTAATCTTAAAATAGGACCTATTTAATTAACTATTAAAGGAAAACAAATTAAAATGTCTTTTAATATCCTACTATTGGGGAAGGATAAGGTGATACTAGAAATGCCTTAGTTATAAGAATATAATTTAAAGATTAATTGGGTTATAGGTTAGGTTAATATTAAGGACACTTAATAATATAAGATGCAATAAACTACTAAGATAGTATAGTACTAGGTTGGAGTAATATATAAAGAGACTAAGCGGAGCTTAAGTTATATACTAAAGAAATACCATAAGTACGGTAGAAAGCTATAAAGCCTAAAAAGTAAAAGGCTATTAGAGTATATAGTATGGGATTATAAGATAGAATTAGAACTGGGGATAAGTCTAAAGTTCTTTTTAATCTATAAGCTAATAGAAGATAAGTTAAAAGCACTTAGGAAATTTGTTTAAGAAAATCTATAAAAGGGATATATTAGACTATTTTAGTTATTAGCAGAATATCTAGTACTATTTATATCAAAGAAAAACGGAAAACTTAGGCTATATATTAATTATAGACAATTAAATAGTATTATAAGAAAGGATAGGTATCCTTTACCCTTAATTAGTAAAATCTAGGACAGGATTAGTAATACGTAAATTTTTATAAAGATAGATTTGAGATAGGAGTACCATTAGATTAGGATTAAAGAAGGCGATAAATATAAGGTAGCTTTTAGGTTAAAGGAAGGACTATATAAACCATTAGTTATGCAATTTGGGCTTATAAATATACTAGTAATGTTCTAAAAGTAAATTAACAGCGTATTAGGAGAATACCTTAACGAATTTGTTATAGTATACCTTAACAATATTATTATCTACTTAATAAATAAGGAGGAATACAGAGAACACGTTAAATGGTTTTTAAAAAGACTATAAGAAGAAAATATGCTAGTAATAGTTGGGAGATACGAGTTCTCTACTAGGAAGACCAATGTTATTAAATTTATATGGATTTAAAGAAAGTAGAAGCCATAGCAAATTAGTAAGAACTAGAGAACGTTATATAGTTAAGATTGTTTTTAGGGTTTTGCAACTACTACAGAAGGTTTATTATATAGTAGTTAAAGAATACTAAACCCTTTATAAAGCTTATAAAAAAGGAGGAACTATAGGTATAGGGAAGTAAATAAAAGAAGCTGTTTAAAGAACTTAAGGAGCTATTTACCTAGGATCTAATTCTTAAAATCTATTAACTAAGGTTAGACACGGTTATAGAAACAGATATATTAGACTTTATACTAGGAGTATGCTTACTATAGAAGCACTAGGATATATAGCACATAATAGCATACTATAGTTAGAAGATAACACTACTAAAACTAAATTATAATATCTATAACAAGGAGTTATTAGGTATAGTTACGGCACTTAAGGAGTGGAGAGCATTCTTATAAGGCATAGAGAAACTATTTATAGTTAAAATATACTATAAGAATCTAACGGGGTTCCTAATAATAAAAGAACTTAATTATAGACAGGTTAGATGGGCGGAAATTCTTATAGAATACCACTTTAAAATTTAGTATACTAAGGGAACTAAAAACGTAAGAGTAGACGCATTTAGTAGAAAGGCACAACTGTAAAACAATAAGAAACTATTAGGCGCTATATTACGCAAAGATAAGGATAGATTGGTTAGGTATAATTATCTAAAACTAGTAGCTATAACTAAAGAAAAGATCTATAAGACGCTAGAGAGCGAGTGGTTATAAAAGATCTAAGAGGTATAAAGTAAGGATTTAGACTTAGAGCAATACAAGCACTAAGAGGCTATGTATATACTAAGGTTAGTAGTAGAGGAGTTTATTAAGGAATTCTATAAGGGAATAACTTAGGGACACAACGGAGCTATAGGATTAGTATTAAGACTTTAAAAGGAATATATTATTTAAGGAATCTGGGGACTTGTAAGATAAGTTATAAAGAAGTATCTAGATTGCCAAAGAAATAAACTAATAAGGTATAAGCCGTATAGGGGGCTATAATCTATTAAGATACTAAAAAGACTATGGGAGGTTATATTATAGGACTTTATTATAAAGTTACTAAAGTTTAAAAACCCTATTACTGGGCAGAATTATAACGCAATCCTTATAATAGTAGATAAGTTAGGGAACGTTCGGTTGCAATCTGACTTTAGATCAGAAACTCCTTGATCTGTGCACCTTTTAGTGTCGACTAGTTGGTAATTAGCGGCGTCTACTTCTGAGGCTCGGTTGAATCTGAAATTAAGTCGATCGTTTGGTAAGGCTCCAGATAAGGTTCAGAATTTAACTTTGCACAATACGTGATTGATTTTGGTGAGCGATTAAATAAACACCTCTCCCATCAGGCCTCTATCGCGACTTTTTGTTATGGTGTTGTAATGGAGTCTCCTACTCCTACCGTTCCTTAATCGACGCCCTCCACTCAGTTAACGTTTTCTTCACCTTCCCTTACCTCCTGTAGGAGCCGAAGTAGAGCTACGACGACGGCCGCGACGGCCGCGACACCCGCAAGTTCAAGGAAGTCGTGTATAAAATGGACAACTGAGATGGAGGAGGCGATGTTAGAAGGCCTCGTTAAGGCTGTTTGGAAAGGATATTGCGTAGACAGCTCTTATAAAGCTAAGGGTTGGAAGCTTGCTCTTGATTGTACGCTAGCTATTGCCCCTTAGGCAGTTAACCTAAAGCAAGTTAAAAGTAAGCACGATAGTTATAAGAAGGATTAGAGGACGTAGAAGGAGCTCTGCGCCCTCTCTAGCTGGGGGTGGGACGAAGCCAAAGGCGTACCTGTCGCCAGTGAGGACGTTATAGATATATACTTTAAGGCTAATCCCAAGGCTATGAAGTTTCGCAATGCACCACCTGCCTTCCTAAATATACTATAGGAGCTATTTAAGGGAGTTCTAGCGACAGGGAGTAATATAAGGTCGATTAATAAGGTAATTAAAAGCTGTATAGACCCGGAGCTCCTTGCAACCAGAGCCTCGCAGGTAACAGATTTGATAGATACGGAAGATAAGGAGGGAGGTGAGGATAATCTTAAGTTAGAATTAGCTCGCAGCTCTATTAAACGCAGTTAGTTAAGGTTATCTTTAATCAAGCGCTTAAATACTCCTTCTATACCAGAATCTTCCTCCTTAACGCTAAGTTAAACTTCCTTATTAGCAATAAGAAAGTGGGCTGTTAAATAAGCTGCTAGAGAGACTAAATCTAATACAAAGCGCCGGCAAACACGGCGAGTTATGGATTCTCTAGAAGAGATAGTAGAGCAGATTACTAGAGAGATAAGAGCTACTAGACAGTTAATCGCCTAGAAGTCTCCTTAAGAGAAGGCTTCTACAGAGTTTATTGAGGAGTTCAGTCACCTAGATCTGGCAGAGCAACTGGTTGTTCTGCGAGCTTTTAAGACCGAGTCGACTGCCAGATTATTCCTTATAACGGCCGGAGTTGCAGGGCTTCGGCGAAGCTTAATTAACGATATTTTAGCTGGCAGGAAGGAGGGCGATTAGGAAGGTAGGATTTAGTAAGATTTGATTAAGATCTGGGTGAGATTTAAGCTAGAATTTGGGTGATATCTGAGCAAAATTTGGGTGAGATTTTGATTGTTCTTTGACGTCTCACTATATACGCAATCAAGGAGCAATATATAGAGGGAAAGTATATAGATTTCTATAGTAAATATACCAAATCTACTGTAGATTCTCATTTAATTGGCCTGCCAATTGCCTGGCAGTAACTCTCCTATATAAGTTACGCAATCTTGTTACGTCTTTAGTTTATAACTATGTTACTTTCTTCCTCTGCGAGCCTTATATCTTCCTTATCTATCTCCTTATCCTCCGTCACTTTAAAGCTATTTAGATCGTCTAGATTATATATATTAATGAAGTTGTAAACAGCCGTTAAGGCGTATACTACCTTAACCTGCGTTCTTAGAGGTAGATTGCGCCTGCTAGCTTTAAAGTACCTAAATTAATACTTAAAAACACCTATAGTACGCTCCACCACGTTCCTTAGTGCCGTATACTGAAGATTAAAGAGTTCCTTAGCGTTCTGAGGCCTTATATTTACCTGCGCCTATTTACAAAGATGATATCGTACACCACGGTAGGGAGTTAGTGTTATAGGCGTATTAGAGTACCTAGCATCCGCGACGTAGTATCTACCAGGTAAGGCTTTAAATCCTTTAACTTTGGCCGAATTTATTACTCTACTATTGTAAGCAGTACCCTCCTACCTAGCTAGGATGTACACAAAGTTTATCTGGAAGTCGATAGCTATAAGTACGTTCTACGTCAATCCTCCCTTCCTACCGCGCCATGGAGCCTGTTTTTTATACCCACCCTTAATAGAAATAGGAAGATGAGTACCATTAAGAGCTCCAATACAATCAGCAAAAAAAGGATATTGTTTAGGATCCTCAGCAATCTCATCCGGGGTAACGTTTTAAGGAAGTTAAACAACTTCCTTATATAACTTTAGAAGGCCAGGAAGAACTTTGTATACGGCTCTATAAGGCAGCAAATTAAAATAAGAAGTTTAAGCTAGTCGCTAAATACTTACTAGTGGATTGTTGCTGAGGAGTGTTAAGTTATCTCACTTAGTAACCTGTACGATGTATTATTACTAAATATTATTAGGAATATTACGAGCTTCTTAGCCGCTGATAGAAGCTTTGTATCCTTAAGGCCACTGTGCTCCTGTAGCCAATTAAGGAGCTTCTTAAATACCTTAGGCTTCATCCAGGTGACGCTTAGAAGTCGTGCCTTATGGCTATAAAGTAATTATATTGTCCACCTCGTGCCTCGCCACATATCAGTATGCTGAGTACGGACGCCACGCGGAAGGAGTATTATTGCGATTATAAAAGTTAGAATAAGGGCGTCGTAAAATATGTGCAGTTGTGACTGCAGTAGTGTCGCGGTTGGGGTGGGCAGAGACGCCATATTATGAGGAGTCGTCGATCGGGCGAAGCTTTAGATTCAATCTGGAATTTAAAGAAGGAGCTTTGAGCTCTAAATTTGAACTGACGCCAAGGCCTCAGTTCAGATTCTATATACGGTATAGCTTGCGGGTTTGACGCGCTTGCCGATCTGGAGGAGCTTTAGATCAGAAAGTTGTTAGATTAACCGAACAATCGCGTCAGAATCAGATTTGAGCTTTAGATCGGTTCTGTTCTGAAGCCTCCAGATTCAATCTGAAGTTGCAACCGAACGTTCCCTTAACTAAGTAGGGCTACTTTATAGCATGTATAGAAGAAATCTTAGCTAAGGATATAGCTAGAATCTATATTAAAGAAGTATTTGTAAGATATGGAGCACTAATAAAAATCGTATTAGATAGAGATCTAAGATTTATAGCAGTATTTTAGGAGGTATTCTAGCGGAATAAAGGGTTTAAGCAGTAATGTTAATAGCATATTGCCTATAAACAGATGGCTAAATAAAGAGACTAAACTAAACGTTAGAACAGTATTTAAGGTATTATATTAAATATATATAAAATAATTAGGTATTATTACTACCAGTTATATAGTTTATATATAATATAACACTATAAGAAGGAATAGACACGTTACCCTTTAAGGCGAACTATAGATATAAACCAAAAACATCGTTATTGCTATAATAAGTTAAAAAAAATAAGTAGTATAGCTAAGCAAAGAATAGAGAACCTAATAAATCTTTATATATACCTTAAGGAAATAGCTAAACTAGTATAAAAAAGAATAAAAAGATACTATAATGCTAAGAGATCTAAGGGACTAGATCTTAAGAAGGGAGATAAAGTATAGCTACTATATAAAAATTTTAAGAGTTAACAACTAAGTAAGAAGTTGGACTATATTAGACTAGGACTATTTGTAACAGTGCAGTGTGGGAATTAAATGAGCAACTTTATTGTAAATCTATGGAAATCAAGTGAACTAAATACATGAAAGTAGACCCGGAACTCCGTAGTCTATGACTCAATATTTGACCGTATCCGAGACATACGGGGGTAGCGTCGATCATGTCTCGGAGCCTCTTAGGCGACGATCTTGTGTCTTAGCGTAGTGCTGGTGAACTGTTACACTATTTACAATTATAGAAAAGATTTTAGAAGTTATATATAGACTTAACTTACTAGAGAAAATGAAAATCTCCCCTATATAGTATATTATAATATTAGAGCCAGTATATAGGAATATTAAGCCACTAGTTTATAAGGCGGATATATATAAAGGGCAAGAAGAAGATAAATAGAAAGTTTTAAAAATTATTAGTTATAAGGATATTAATACTAAAATATAGTATAAGGTTAAGTAGATAGGCTATAATAAGACTACCTAGGAGCTATTAGATAACTTAAAAAACGCTATAGGAAAGGTGCAGAAGTATTAGAAGAAATTAGGTTAGGTAATATTAATAAAGAAGGATTACTGTCGGAATGTTAGTTATATGACGTGGTTATAAGACTATGAAGCGAGACTAGCTAATCTGACCTTGGAGCAACCCCTTACTTTAAGACAACAATTAACTACCAACTTCAACACCGCATACGTACCACTATAAGTGATATTTGTGCATGTTGATAAAGCGAGTATACCAACACTAATTAGTAGATGTATAGATTAGGAAATATGTAATAAGCTAGAGCTTAAGAACCGTACTAGAAACAGTATACGGATCGCCTAGCCTTATCTATTTTAGTTAAAGGAGAAAGCTATATTACCCTTAAAGCTTAAGACTATGTATTAGCTTAACTACTGACGCGTCAGATCGCCTAGAGAATTGTATCTTTATTTAGAGAAGATTATGACCTCCCTTAAGCTTAAGAGAATTTATACTGGCCTTATAGCCAATATAATAGATTACTGAGAGAATAGTAGTCTTGTTAAGAACACTTTATAGGCCTAACAGCTATAGAGGACGTATATACCCTTACCTTTACACCCTTACCTTAAACCTCAATCTCAACCTTAACCTTGACCTCAATTACAATCCTTAACCTTAACCTTAACCCTGACCTTGACCTTAACCTTAAACTACAACATATATAAAGACACGACAATATGGAAATTAATTGGAAGGAGAGAATCGCCAAATATAGTTACGGGATTGATATAGCAACTGCCTTAGAGGAAGACCTGGAAGAATATATAGAAACGAAAATCTACGAGTATATATATAAGAACTTTACGGATTATATATTACGGTTGCTATTCCAGGAAGAATTTAAAGGCTTTACCATTAAGGACTTTAGAAAGATACGCTCTATTACTAGAGTAAAGCTCCGTACTTACCTACTCTAAAGAGGAGTATATGTTGCTATACACAGCAACAGATACCCACTTTATAAGGTTCTATATAATGCTCTTATAGAAGAGGAACCTCACAAATAAATATTACAGTGGCACTATGAGAACGACTTAACTTGATATAAACAGCTTTGAAATTGAATTAAGCTATACCTGTAACGGGACTAGCCTAGTTACAGTAGGAATGTCTCGGTAAAACACTCGACAGATAAACTTGACGCTTTGACCGAATTCTGCCGAATTCTGCTAGCTTGATCGACTTCTGCCAAGTTCTGCCAGATTAATCGAATTCTACCGAAGTCCGTCCGCGTGCGTATGTGCGTACGCATCGACCAAGACCCCTAACTATTTAATTATAAGATTCTCTGGTTATTCCTTTCTCTTCTTTACGCAATGTCTTATTCTCTATAAGAGCTATACCCTTAGATTTAGATAGAATTTATATTGTTCCTTTGAATCTACCCTAAAGGCTCTTCGTGCCCTTATATTACGTTGCGTCAATACCACTACCCTCGAAATGGTAAACGAACTCAAATCCGCCACGTCAACCATTATGACCCTAGTTAGGGAATAAATGACTATGATGCAACAGTCCTTTATGGATGCCTTGGCCTAGTAACGAGCTATACTAGAAGCCTAGTATTAGCAATTAATTAAAGCAATACATAAAGAACTCTATAACGCTAAAGTACTTGCGTTAGAGACCCTAATAGTAACACCTATAAATGAGATTAAAATAACTATATCCAAACCTGGCCCGTTAAACATAAACCTTAAACTAGTAACAGTAACTTAACCCACATCTATAATAAATTTAATACCTATTATAAAATCCAAAAAGCTTCCTAACCCTCCAATGTTTAATGGAAATTAAAATAACCTATATCCCTTTATAACTAAGCTCCATTTTAAACTTTTAATAAATTATAACTAATACCCTACCAAAGCTAGTAAAGTTAGCTATGGAATATCTTATTTAAGCAAAGATGCTATATAAACCATGGACCTATTCTTCTATAACGGCACCTTCGTTAATTTCGAAACCTTTATCTCTCTACTAGAACGAACGTATAATAACGCCAGCCGCGAACACACCGCTGTTACCAAACTTAAAAACCTACGATAACGGAACCGAGACTTTATAAGCTTCTTTTCGGAATTTTTAGGCCTTATTGGCGAACTAGATTGGAATAAAGCCGCTAGAGTTACTGCTCTTTAATAAGCTATTTCGGATAAAATCAAAGCATAGTTAGTAGGTAGGGAACTGCTAAAGGACCTACCCAAATTTGCTATAATGTGTTAATGAATTAATGAGGACCTTTAATATAATAAATAGACTTATTCTCTAAAGCTAACCACACCTTGTGTTTAAAGCTCTATGAAACTAATATATACCCTAAAGCGCGACCCTTCTCTGAAACCTACGCACGACCCTATGGACCTTAACGCCACTTAATCCTACGCACCCTTAGGAACTAACAAACGAAGAACTTAAGCCGCAAATAGAGAATGCTTTAGATGTAGTAGAAAAGGATATATCTAAAGGAATTACCGAACTTACCCTTTTAAAAAAGTCTGCTGTAGTTCCTCCTGGTCTTTAAATCGCACCCATTTCTTAAATCACACTTGTTCTTTAAGCCGTACTCGCTTCTTAACTTATACTTATTCTATAAATTATACCTAGTTGTTATAAAGTATCTTACCCTTAGCTAACTTGGAAAATGAATTATCCTAGGGCTAAGTCGCGCCTTAGAATAAGAAGTGGAAGAGTATAAGTGTCTAGGCTCTTCTAGCGCTGATATATAACATAACTCCCTTGATATACTTAGCGAAATTTAAATACTTAGAAAATAGAAGGAGGTACAAATCCTTATAGACAGCGGAGCTACTAGTATAGGCTTTATTAATATAAACTACGCGAAAACCTGACGCCTAAATTTAAAGAAACTCGATAAGCCCCAAAGCCTATAAGGCTTTGACGGCAAACCCTTAATATATAGCGAATTGACACACTACGCTCTTATAAAAATGCGGATAGGCGAATACCTTAAATATATTTCCCTATTCGTAATACCCCTAAAGCAATATAAGATGATATTTAGATATAGATGGCTAAAACAACATGACCCTTTAATTAGCTAGGTTAAAGAAACACTAAAGTTCCGTATAACCTACTGCTGAAGTTATTGCTTAAAACACCACTTGCCCTACAAATATGTATATAATTATTTGAATTTAATATAATATAAATTGCCCTTACTATAAACTTTAAACTAATACGATAAAGCCACGACTACTAATTATAGTAAAGAATGCAAAGATGTTTTGTTAAAACCTCTTAAAATTCGTATAATATAAGCCGCGCCCTTTATTTTATTAGTAAGAAAACGAGACCACGAAATCTTTACTATAACAATAGAAGACATTAAGAAAGCGCTAGAACTAAAGTAATATATTAACCCTTAACCTCTTGTACCTAAAGAGTACTATAATTTAATTAACGAATTTAAAAAACAATTTGCAGACCAACTAGCCCCGCACTAAGATAAGTATGATTTTAAGATAGAACTTGAGCCTAGTATAACACTAAAGTTCGGTCTGCTATATAGTATGTCATGAGAAGAACTGCTTGTAATATAATAATACCTTAATGAATATCTAGAAAAAGGATTTATTTGCCCTAGTTAATCTCTATTCGCCTTACCCATACTATTCGTTAAAAAGCTAGGAGGAGGCTTAAGATTCTATATTAATTATTAAGCTCTAAATGTAATTATGATTTAAAACTAATATCCAATTCCCCTAATTTAAGAGACGCTTAACTATTTAGCAAAGGCACGGTACTTTACGAAGCTTAATATAGTTGCTGCCTTTAATAAAATCCGTATATATAAAGGAGATGAGAAGTATATAGCTTTTTGTATATAATGGGGACTTTTTAAATACCTAGTAATGCCGTTTGGCGTAAAAAACGGTCCCGGTACGTTTTAGCAATATATTAACGATACGCTTTATAAATTCCTTAATATATTTGTTACCACGTATATTAATAATATCTTAATTTACTTGTCCTTGCTTTTTAAACATTGGAAATATATTAGAATGGTCCTTAAACGCCTATAAGATATGGGCTTATAATGCGATATTAAAAAATACAAGTTCTACGCGTCTGAAGTTATGTACTTAGGCTTGATTATATCCTATAATGGAATTAAAATGGACCCTAAGAAAGTTGCCGTAATTATAAACTAGGAAAGTCCTAGTAGCGTATAAGATATTTAAGGATTTCTAGGATTTGTAAATTTCTATTATTAATTTATTAATCACTTCTTAAAAATTGTTTAGCTATTAGTAAACTTAATAAGAAAGAATATAAGATTTAAATGGACTACTAAATGTAAATAAGCTTTTAACAAACTAAAATATCGTTTTATAACTGCTCTAATTCTCGCCTATTTCGACCCTAACCTTAAATATATTGTTAAAACGGACTCGTCTGATTATGCCCTAGGAGAAGTGTTATCGCAATATAATAAGAATAGTAAGCTATGTCTAGTAGCCTTTCTTTCCTAAAAGCTTGCCCCTGCCGAATTGAACTATAAGATATACAATAAGGAACTACTTGTAATTGTTAGATGCTTTAAATAATGGCGTCTAGAACTTAAAGGATTGCTGTTTTTGATACGCGTGTTAACAGACCATAAAAACCTGCAGTACTTTATAACTATAAAATAGTTAACGCAGCGCCAAATTCGTTAGGCCGAATACCTCTTATAATTTGACTTTAAGATTACGTACTAACTGGGTAAACTTAATTAGAAGCCTAACGCATTAATATAACAATTATAAAACTTACCTATAAACGCCTTAGACGAACGAATTATAAATTAATTATAGATCTTATTGCCCCCTAAACGTTTTAAGAAACTACGTCCTATATTCCTAGATATGGAACTTAACTGTTGGGAATATATTACGTGTGATTACGTATAGCCGCGGCACTAGCGTGGCGAGGAGCCTTAAGCTCCTCGCCCTCCCCTATTCTAATTAATAAGCTTTATTAACTAACATCACTGTAACCTACTTAAGTAGTTGTTATTAGTGAGTTACCCTGTGTGACCAATACTAATTAGTGGTTGAATACATAGTCAACTATAGAGCAGCTAGGTTTTCGAACAGAAGAGATAGTCTTATATAGGGGTGCCATATGCGCTTATATGGAATGGATCCCGGCGATACTATGCTACCTTAGACTTGTGGAAAACTAGTAATAGAAGTGTTACTGAGTACTAGGAGATACCAAGTTGCGTCTATTACATAGAACAACCGCGTTTATAAAGATTTGGTTAAGTACTTTAGGTCAGAAGTGTTACTAAACCTAGGGTCCTAAGTTAACGTCCAAAACGCGTTAAACGACGTCCAAAACGCGTTAAACAACATCTCGAATTGCCTACCTCTTAATAGCAAACCTACGAGATCCTATAAAACCGAAAATCCTACCTACCTTTAACGTACGACACCCCGTTAATTCTATACCTACTATGGCGTTAACCTACCCGAAGAAGTATAAGGAAGATATTAACCTAAAGATATAGAACAAAGCCATAATTAACCTTGCAAACGCTAATAAACAAGACTTAAATGGATTTTTATTATACTGTATAGTATATTACAAGGATAGTAAATACAACGATACCGCGCTATAGGAATATATAAAGGAGGACTTTATTAGATGGATAAAGGAAATATAGGCCCCCGTAAACAAGGATATTATATAGGACTTCCATAACTTCCTTTAAGAGAATGGAGTATTTGTCCCTAAGGACGGGGGTACTATTAGAGACAATATTTAGGAGCAGGTTATTGACGTAAAAGAAAAACATAAATGGACTCTATAAGAGATTAAGTACCAACTACGCACTATAAGGAAGCTTAACTTATGATAAAACCTAAGTAATATACCTCTAAAGATAAACCTACCTCTACCTTTAACTCCTCTGTATCCAATTTAACCCGTAACCTTAACGTCGGATACTATACCCTAATGAGAGTAGGCACAGGATCCTATTGCTTCGCGATTTAATAACCTTTGGACTCTACTAACTAGACCTACGTCCCTACTATAGCCTATAATACAACCCCTACCTCCTCTATCTTAATCTTAAATCGGAGGTAGTTTAAAATTGCTTATAGAGCTTGCGAAGCTCTATTCAGATTAGGAGAAGAAGTTTAGAGGGGAATTATATAATATTCTTAATTCAAAACTACGTATCTTCTATAACTGTTACTAGAAGGTAGGAATAGAGTCTAATTAATACCACAATGCCTATTCTGTTATGCTTAAGGGTCGAGCTAGTACCTTCTATTATGATTGTTTGGCAGGAAAAGGATATAATTTTAACCGCATAATATATAAGTTAAGATGCCACTTTGAAACAGAAGAGAATAAGCAGCAGTATATATTAGAATGGAGAGAGACTACCTTTCTAAGGATTATTACTATAAACCTAGGTGTCCCTCGGCTTAATTATCTTTAAAAGCTCTTTAATCGACTTTAGATGATTTAGCGTGGTTTATCCGAATTATATTAAAAGGATTTTAGCCTATATAATTAAGTCATTAGCGTATGCCGAGGCGTTAAAGAATATAATCTTGCTCTCTTTAATCCTGTAAATACTTACAAAAGAGTGTATGCTCAATTAAAATCCTCTATTAGCACCGCTTTGCGCTCTTAAGAAGTATAGTAATTTAACGCTTAACCCTAACCTACTTTGATTGACCCGACTGACTAATATGATTATAACTGGACTAATCGAACATATAGTGGCTGGGGTAGGGGATACAGCAGAGGGTATAATTAATGTTAACTATAAAGCAACCGTAGAGGTCCTTATGGAGGTTTATCTTAAAACAATTAACAAAAGAAATGCTATATTTATAAGAAGCTAAATTACTAGTTAACTAGGCACCCTCTTGACAGACAAAAGGAGGCATATAATAAGTTTCGCCAAAGCGCACAAAACGTCGGAAATTGTAAGGTTACTATAGCCTACTTCCAAAGCTTCCTGGTTTAATATGAAGGCGAAGAAGATCTTAAGGGTGAGGTTAATAAGGCCGAACAGCTTTTTATAAATATGGAAATTGAGGACTACTTTCCCAACTAATACTTTACTAAGTATAGTAAGGTAGATGGTATATAAACTGTCACTATTCTTAATAACCAATCTACGCTCTATGCTATTATAAAGTTAGATATCTTTAATAAGCCAAAGGAGAGTTCTATATTCTTCTTTAATGATAGATACTCGGCGAACGTCTTCTATAGTATTATACTAGATACTAGAGCCGTAGGAGTATCTATAGTAGGAGAACCTCAAGTTCGAGCTCTTTAGCAGCTTAATAGCTCTGTTTAGATTAACCATTTAACGGTAGGCCAATACACAATTTGTTTTGGCAAGGGTACTATAATCTCTCTTAGCACAATTAGGGTCCGAACCCCCTTAGGGTATATTACTTTCTATATTGTTCCCACGAATACCCTATTTCTATTTTACATTGGAGATATGGATAAATTAGGCGTTAAGCTTAATAACCTTAAGAATGTACTTATTTAGGGAGATAATTAGGTGCCTGTTGTACACAAGTAGGGTTACCCCTAGTTGCTCCTTTATTAACTAGAAAAGAGTATTATTTAGAGCTATTTAACTAAGTTAGAGTTACGTTAACTATACTATTATTTTAGCCACCTATCTATTTACCAATTGCTTAGGGTTCTTTAGCGGGCAGGCTATAAAGTTGAGGTTAAGGCAATTAAGCATTTTATAAAGTACTGCTATTACTGCTAAATAAACTAGAAGTCCCCTAGCCAATTTAAGTTTACCCTTAAAGATAACTACAACTTTAACTTCTGTATTATTGTTAACGTTATGTATCTTAGCGGCAAGCTAGTACTTTAAGTTATTAACTTCTTAACCTCCTTCCAAGCCGCATGCTTCTTGAAGGATATGTTAGCTAGAAACGCATAGAATACCCTTTAATTATACTAGATTGATGTCTACCTAGGACCCCCTGATTAAATTATCTATAATATAGGAAAGAACTTTTTATCTGCAGAGTTTTAATAACAGATAAAGGTAATAGTAATTAAGGTTAAGGAAGTCCCTATTGAGGTATATAATAGTATTAAAAAAGTGGAATAATATTACACGCCATTACGCCGCGTATATAAGATTATCTCTTCAGAACTAGAGGATACTAGCGAAGAACTTACCTTATAAATAGCTATTAAAGCTATTAACGATTCTGCTGGCCCAGATGGACTTATACCCACACTGCTAGTTTTTGGCGCCTACCCTTAAATAACTAACGATTCTCTACTATCTCCCTTTGTTATGCAACGAGCTGAGGCTATTTATAAGGCAATAAAGGAGGTCCGATGTCTCTACGCCACACATTAGGTCAACAACGCACTAGGAATAAGAAATGGCCCAAATACCTTAACTACGCTTGATCTGCCACTCCAGTCTAAGGTACGCGTATGGTATAAAAAGGGAGGGTAGTTAGGCCCACATTAACTTATTACAATTAATAGTTAAACTTGCACTATTTAGATGCCTTACGGACCTACTTAATTCCGTTTAACTATTATTAAGCCTTACTACAAAGATAACAGTTCTGAACCTTTGTAGAATACTATAGAAGATGCCCTAAAAAAGAGCCACGATTAATAAGCTCTAAAAGGCGACCATAATTCTAATATAATTGTAGCAGATACACCGCAACTATAACGCAGTAGAGGTCGCCTAAAAGGATTATAAAATCGCCAATATCTTATTAATTTTAAAGAGCAATTCGTTGCCGCTATTAAGAGTAGAGTTGAGTTGTTAATGGCCTTTATGACAGCTAAAGAGAAGGTAGACTTTGAGCTCGTAAAATAACTCTAAAAGGAAGGCCGTATTATAACCCCAGGAGCCCCTTTCCAAGTATTTGATAAGTAGGAGATCGACGGTCTTATTGTGAGAGGAGTCTTTAAATTTAAGAAATATGACCTATTAAGTTTAATGGAGTTCACATCTTTAAGTCAAGAATGGTTAATAAGATTAAAGGCAAAGCCACCAATACCCTATTTAAGAAGTCAAGACTGGTTATTTAAGGTTATAACGATAATAGTAAGGAAGTGATTTTTATATAATCCCCTATAATTTAACGAGCTAGTTAGCGAGTTATTGTTACGCTAGCTCCCTCCCTAATAAAGAATAAAATAGTGGTTTATTTAAGAGATATTACTTAGGCCTATACCCAATTAGAGACGCGCCTTTAGCGCTTAATACTAGTATACCTTCCAGAGCAAATTCGCCACTAATATCCCGAAGATACGATTATGGTTGTGCTTAAGCCATTATATAGAATTGCAGAGGTAGGAACTTATTAGTAGGCTACCTACAGTAAGCACTATAAAGAGAAACTTTTAATAACTACTTCTATATTTAATCCATACTTCCTTATCACAACCACAGGAACCCCATTTGGAATCGTCGGTATGTAAACTGATAATATAATTATCTTAGGAGACGACCAATTCTTAGCTCTTAAAGAAGATAAGCTAGTAAAGGCAAATCTTATAGCAAAGCTAAAGGAAAAGCTTAATTTAATAATACTATTACTTTTTAATAGATG
>Ga0307507_10002193_pt1 | contig 41775 bp, 10 predicted proteins | sample 7_EM_MG_FD_207223 | JGI IMG/M metagenome (GOLD analysis project Ga0307507, IMG submission 207223) | Populus trichocarpa ectomycorrhiza microbial communities from riparian zone in the Pacific Northwest, United States - 7_EM | ecosystem: Host-associated > Plants > Roots > Unclassified | place... | reverse complement strand
AATTAACCTTATAATTATGGACGAAAACCTATACTAGAGACTTAAAAGGTGCTCCCCTAAAGAAGAATGGGCACTTACCTTAGACTATATCCCTATCCAGATACAACTAGATCTGGACATTAAGGCGTAACTAAATAGTAAAAGATACGCAATAAGGAAGCTTAATATAGATAGCTTTCTTAATACAATTAAACAACAACTCTAAGACCTAGAAGAAATCCACCTAATACCAAATAAGCGAGGCTTATTAGTTACCCCTAAGGAAATTAATTAAAGACTAGAAAGGATCTAGGCAGTAATTAAAAGCGGGCTAAAAGAGTACTGCCCAGTTTTAAAACCGGGCCCCTATGCGTAATATATATGGTCCGCATAGTGCGCGGCCCTTGTAGCCGGCCAATGACGAGCAAGGAGGAAATATATAAGTAGCTACAATTCTGAGGACGAGAGATGATATAAAGACATAAGAAACCAGCTAAAGAATACCCTAAGAAAAGAAGCAAGGAATAACTGGAGATGGTTTATAAATAAACACACTACTAACCTAAGTCTCCCCTATAATAAGGGCCTTTGGACTATAGCAAAATAGGTAAAGAAAAAGGTAGGACGCCTAGTAGAAGATCTACACCTACTACCTCTATAAAGAGTAGGCGAACTATAGGCCACAAGCAACAATAATAAGAAGGCAAAGATCCTTATAAAAAGATTTTTCCCTTAACCGGCTCTAGTAGACCTTAGCGACATTACTAGTAAAACACCGGTGACTTACCTAAGGGTTAACAGCGACATAATAACTAAAGAAATGGCCAGAACTATTAGCTGCCTCTTAAACAATATAGTACTAGGACTAGATGGGATCCTAAATAAAGCCCTAAAGACCTATAGACCACTTATAGCACCTTGGCTTGCAGACGTAGCCAGAATATGCTTTATAATAGGCTACTACCCGCGACTCAGAAGATCTATAACGATAGTTATCTTATAAAAAGAAGGTAAAGCAGACTACTTAATCCTAGAAAGCTACTGCCCTATTGCCTTAGAAAACACCCTAAGCAAGATCTTAGAAAAGGTTATAGCGGACTATATAGCAGATATAGTAGAGGAATACGCCCTACTACCATAAAGCTAAATAGGGGCAAGAAAGAATTGCTTAACGCTATTAGCATTTACACTACTTACTACTACTATTAAAACTGCATGGGCTATGTGAAAGGACTTTATAGTATTAATACTTAGCCTAGATATTAGCGGCGCCTATAATAATATACCCTATAAGCGTCTCCTATATATCCTTAGGGCAAAGGGCTTCCTAGAATGGATCATTTAATTTATTTAAGGATTTATAGGCCAGAAAGAAATATTACTAGTCTTTAGCGGATACCAGAGCCCCCCTATTGCAGTTATAATAGGAATACTATAAGGATTACCTCTGTCGCCTATACTCTTCCTCTTCTTTGTAAGTAACCTACTTAACACCTTTAAGAAAGGGGCGACCTAGGGGATAGGCTTTATTGATAATATAAACCTAATTATATATAGGCCAACAGCCGCAGAGAACTATAGGACACTAGAGAAAGCCTATAACACCTATATAGAATAGGTAAGATAATATAGAGTCCAATTCTTACTAGAGAAATACTAGCTAATTTATTTTATAAGAAAACGTAACTAATCTACAGATCTTTAGCATACAATCTATATCTAAGGCTTTAGGGGTTAACCAGTTTAAGGCCTAAGGGTATTAGGAGTGTGGGTAGACAGTAAGCTCCAGTAGAGCGTATATACGGCGCAAGCGGCCTATAAGGGCTAAGTATAGTATATCGCCATATCCAGGATCGTTAATTCTATATAGGGTCCATGCTTCTAGAGGTTACGCTTACTATATTCAGCAGTTGTCTGGCTAACCATAACGTATAGATCTAGCATTTAGGCCACTAGAGAAACCAAGAAAGGCCCCCTTAAATCACTCCTTAAACCACTCTAAAAGGTCCAAATAGCCTACCTTAGGAGTATAACAGGTAGGTATAAGCGAATGGCTATAGCACTGCTTGAGAAGGAAGCTAATATTCTCCCCCTATAACTATATATTGAAGCTAATGTAATACAAAGGGTGTAAAAGGAACGTAACTTTAATGTTATAAAGTATATTAAGACACGCCTAAATAAACTATGGAGGGACCCTAGGGTGCCCTATAGGAGAAGGAACCAATAACCCTAAAGTAGGGAAGATATATTAGGAAAACAGGTGGAGAAAGTAGAAGAAGAATAGTGCGGCGCTAGGGCCCAGGCCTATATAGAAAAGGAAGGGAAATGCGTAAAAGGCTAGCAAAGACAATAGTAAGGGAGAGAAAGGAGCCAAAGTAGAGCATAAAAGAGTACTGGAAAACTATTTACTGTAATATAATACTGGTTGGACCAACGCTGGAGAGATAAATAGGAGTTAAAGGTATAGAGGTAGACTTAGGCAAGGGGAACCCAAGCTATAGCATAGGTAATGCTATGGGGGGTAAATACCTAAGGGCTCTAAGAGGGCCTAACAAAGGCAGAAAATATAATAGCAACACTCTTAAGAACAGGAATAATAGGACTAAAAGATTAGCTTCACTAGGTAGGTGTCTTAGTAGGTAGCCTAAGGTGCAAATATAGCTGGCCAAAACAGACACTAAAATACGTAATACTATTATGCCCCTTACGCACTAGCCAAGAAGCAATGCTCTTAGCAGCTGGCACAGAAAACTATAATATACTACTCTTAATATAGAAAGGCCTTAAGGCGGCTACCCGGTGGCTTATTAGCCAAAATGTGCTAGACCAGTTCTGGGTTGCAAAGGAAATAGTAATAGAAGGTAAAGGGGCGAGTAATAGGCGCCCCCTAATAACTCTATAGGAGTAGAGTATAGTATGTAATACTAGCGCGTCTATAGGTTTGTTATGGCAGCAGTGGTTCCCAAGGAGGTCAAAAAGTAAGGTAGTAGAGCACCACTGGTGACTTGTAGGCGACTTATAAGCGAGCCCTAAAAGGCAGGGAGATGGATTACGGGGTTTTCTTAAATAGAGTTTTCTCCCTATATGTATATAAGGAGTAGTCCGCGTGGGCCTAACAGGGATCCGAATCGGACGTTAAGCAATGAATAATAATAATAAGTTCTCTTTTTATAAAGGTTATTAAAGTATTATAAATAATAAGCCTTTTTCTATATATAATTTACTAAAGATAGTAAAAAAATTATAATAAGTAGATAATGCGGTATATTTTTAGCTACTTTATTAAAGTAATATATAGTTAGGTAAAAGTAACTTAGTACTTTAGTAATAGCTTTAGCCTCTATTTTAGCTATTATTATTAACTAAGTATTAGGTAACGAAGTTATCTTACTTATATATATTGTTCCGCATAGCTATACCAGTATCTTACCAATTACTCGCTTACCTTTTATAGGTTTATACTATATTTGGGTAATATAGAGCCTATTACCTTATACTAAGATTAGATTTACTTTATATTTTATATTTTATTACTTACTACTTTATTATTACTCTATTACTTATTATTATTTTTAATAATTATACTTATCTTAATATATATATTAGGCCTTTAGGGCTAGCCTAAATAAATAAAGTCTTATTTTAAATTACTTTATTAATAAATATTTTTTTACTACTTTAGTTCCTTTTTTATCTACTACCCTAGGTACTACCTTAGCTAACTTAGCTACTACTTTACTATTACTTTAACTATAGCTTAGCTATTACTTTATTTATTATTTTATCTACTACTTCAGTAACTACTTCTACTTTTACTTTAGTATCTGCTTCTATTTATATATTAAATTATTACTTTTACTATTACTATTTATCAAAGCTAGTATTTAATAAGGTGCGGCGGGGGTATAAAGGAATTAAATGCGTATACTAAGATGTATAGATAAGATTATTGTGTATATTAATACTACTATTCTATAGGTGGATTTTGGTGGATTTTATACTTACTTAGCTTATATAACTACTATATATAACCTGCTTATAACTAGTTAGTTATAGACAATAACTAATACACCCCTTTATATTTAACTGACTTAATACTTTAAATAGGCTTAATTAACTTTAATAACCCTTAACCTCAGCTGCTTTATAAACTTCGCATAACTTATAGCCGAAAGAGGTTTAGTTAGACTATTAGCCGCCATTTCTGAACTTGCAATATACTATAGATTAACCGTTCCCTTTATAACGTGCTTTTAAATAAAGTAGTGCTTAATATTAATATGCTTTATCTGTTAATAAAACTTAGGGTTCTTAGCCAAGCTTAATAAGCCTTAGTTATTAACGTATTCCACTACTTAGTGGCCAATACTAGTTAGTAGGCAACTCTAAAAACTACCAAAAATCAGGAAAATTGTAAGGGGACTTTATAGATAGGGGGCTATAAGGCATGATTGTAAAATAGGATAGATTGGTAAGAGAGACAAATCCTTGAGGTAAGGCCTTAGGGATTATAGAGACTATATACTACGGGTGTGTGCCTTTGGCGTATAACCGGCGACTATCTAAGGGGCGTTTAGAGGTTGTCCTAAGGCAACCTAAGGTGTCCGCAATAATATCCCTTATATTAACCCCCCCCTTCTTATGGTTGGCCCCTAATTGCTATTACCTTACGGTAGGGAGATTATAAAGGCTTGTCCTAGAAGGGGTTTAGAAAGATATTAAAGAGATATTAGTATACTACTGTATATTATCTATTTATCTAACCCCTGCTTTAAACTCCTAGAAAACCTTAATAAGGAAAATATATAACTGGAGAAAAGATGCGAGGATTGCTAGAAGACCCGTTAAAAGCCTACTAAAAGTATACTAGTAACTACCTAAGCTAATACGGGGATTTTTATATAACTCTACTTCTAAGCCTTTATACCAGTCTATAATTAATTATAAGTGTTATAGGTAATTTAATGTTCTAGTATAATTTTATAGAACGTTTTAGTATAGGATTTAATATATAAAGCCTTAGCTTGCCATTTTCTTTAACTATTAAGATATAGTCTATAATTCTTTCTTATAATCCTTTTCTTATAATCTCCTACATTACTAATATATTGCTCCTATATTTGCCCTTAAGCTATTAGATATAGGTAAGGTATTAATTAGTTAGTTAAAGAGACTTATCTCTTAAATTTTAGTGTATATGCTTTTAAATCTAGTGGTCTTGTGCTATATTTTAGCGTAGCTCTACTACTTAGTAAATAGAAGGGATACTTTACAATAGCGCCTCTAGCTATTATACGGTTATTAAAAACGTCTATAATATTATTCTTTAATACTGTAGTATTGTTTAGGTATAATTTAACCTATATACGTCTGTAATTAACGTCTTAATTTATCTGTCGAGTGTTTCACTAAGATATTTCTACTATAACTGGGCTAGTCCCATTACAGGAAGTAATAGCTAAATAGCTTATATGCGTATTTCTTTCCTTCTAAATTGCGCTATTATAACGGAGTTATATTAGTAAGATTGCGGCTATTTACCAGAAGGGTATTAGAAGGTAAAGTTTAGAGATACCTTACTTATTAAGCTGCTCCTTTTTCTTAATACCTTACTTCCTATTATTAACCTTTATCCAATTTTGGACGTATCTTTAATATATTATTAAAATTCTCTTTTTTTTAATTATTAAGTTAATATACCTCTTTATTCTCCTGCTAACTACTTTTTTAAGCCAATTCTTTAGCGTATTCTAGCCCTACCACTATATATAGAACCCCAACCTCTGCTAACCCACAACTAGTGCTAGTCCTACCTAAATAATTTTGCCTATATGTCTTTAAAGACTAGAAATCTAATAAAAGGATTCTAGAGGCTTATAATAAGACTTACTGCGTAAGGTCTAATACTTTTAGTCCTTATAATTAATGTATACATATTAAGAGCGGTAGTTATATTAAGGTAAGCTTTCCTATCCTTAATAGGTTTCTATTGCTAACCTTAAGCTTTAATATAACCTAGGCCTAAGTACCGATAATTCTTTAATATCCTTAACTACTATATCGTCCAGGCTCTCTCTTATTTTAGCACCAATACTAAATATCTAGGTTAAATTTAAGACTATACCACAGCTATTTACACTGCCTATAATTCCTAGTAAGCCAGCTAGTAACGCCTAATAAGGGAGTAAGGTTAGCATGCTAAAGATAGGGTAAAGAATAGGGGTAATAAGAAGAAGGTCGACGTTTACTATAAAAAGGAGTTTGTATATACGCGTTAAGTTTTAAAAAAGTACAATATAATATGGTATTAGGTAGGTTACTCCTTGGGTACCTAACGGATAGGTAATTAATAGTTGCTGTAGTAAGGTCTTAGTAGTTCTAGACTATACTAGCTAGCTAACGTCTCCATTTATTCTAGGCTTAAGTATATCTTTAGTAGCTATAAGCTTACGCCTTAGAAACTTTTATTAATACTAATTTATATCTAATATTAATGCTAAGCATTTAAGAGTCTCTGCTTCTTCTATAACTTATTAGTCTGCCCCTGTTTTTATACCTACCCGCACCTCTATAAAGGGATCTAGATCTTATTCTTATTAACCATTACTTAGTAGGCTAATAGATACTAATCCTACACTTAAGAATAAGGTATGGTGACTTTTAATTTAGGTATTTAGGATTAATTCTTGTATATAGTAGCAATTAAGGATCTTAATTAGTGCTTGGGAAGGCCTTATAAGGCATTTAGAAAGGTATAGGAACACTATTCCTAATATAGATTAATAAATAGAAATACAATTCTAGCAAAATACACTATTAATTCTGTGCTATATATATAAAAAGGCTAAGGACCTATTCTACCTTAGGCTATAGCCCTAATTAATCCTTACAGTTTCTAGAGCCTATCTGTTCCATATCTAATTTAACCTATTTCTTACTCTTTAGGGCCTCTTACGGCCTACTATAAGCTTTCTTTATAGGTTATAATAACACCATAGTATTAAAGTGCTTTCTATAATTTATAGATTGCGGACCTTAGTCCTAATATTCTTTCAAAATATCTTTATAATAATTAAAGTAATCCCCTAGTTCCTATATAGAGTCCTTAATAGGCTAGCCCAGCCATTTAACTTTATATTAAAGCTTATTCTTAACAGACTTATGGCGTAGTATAGCTTTAACCTTATACCGCTCGCCCACTACTTTAGGGTATTCAATTAGGCCTAGACGGAAGTTCTTTTCTAGTAGTAGTCTCTACTATAGCTCTAGTAGGTTTACGTAAAATACTAAATATATACAGGCTATAGATAGGGATAACTGGAGATAGTAGACTAACTTACTAATTTATTCCTTAACTTAAAAGGGACCTAGGTATCTTATATTAAGCTTCTTTAATAGTTAATGGGTCTTAATATTTATTAAATATAATAGAACCTCGTCGCCTACTCCTCTATTACTTCTCCTATTTCTAGAGGTATCCTTATACTCTTTAGTAGATATTCTTAAACTTCCTAATAGGGTCCTGTAATTGATTATACAGCCTTAGCCAGTAATTACTGGGTATACTATTAAACCTAAATAGTTAGACACCATAGGCAATCTAAATTAGTGTATACTTATATAATGCGTATTACTTTAAATTGTAAGCGTACTCCATATACGAAAGTAGCTCATACTAATTATCTTACTAGTAGTTTAAATATATTTATAAGTATAATTCCAGTTCCTAGTTCTGGTATTCTATTTACCTATCTGTTTATAAATAAAAGGCTATACTATAATAGTAGTCTATCTTTAAATAAAAGCATAGATCTAACTAGTACTAGCTTATAAAAACGCTGCCCCTATTAGTAATAATAGAGTATAGCTAGTCTACTTTAAGAAAGCATATCTCCTTAATTAGATTAGTATGCGCTTATATATTAATCGACTTATTAATAGGAAGGTATTAGACGTACTTTAAAAACCTATTAATAGGTATAAGGACTAAATTATATGTTCATCCCTACCTATCTTTTAAGGGCGGGAGATCTATAATAAAGTCTATGGTGTAATATTACTATAGTTCACTAGCAAAAGAACCCAATTTAAGTAAACCCCATAGCTTATGCCTTCGGATTTTATATATTTAATGCTTTTTACAGTAGCTAATATATTCCTTTACTTCCTAATTAAGCTTTAGCTAATAGTATTTACATTAAAGTAATTCCACTATTTTAGCTTAACTATAATGGGCGTCCAGAGGATCGTTATAATTCTTTATAAGAATCTTCTATTGTATATTTACTTCTTATAGCACCTAAACCTTACCATATCTACGCAGTAGGCCCATTAGGTCCATTTTCTAATAGTAGCGCCTAGTAGCTTCCTTTCTATTACGTTTCCGGTCTACTTCCGCATTAAAGATAGCATAGAAGGCGTCCTTCCGTTGCACCTTATAGATAAAATCCATTATCCTTTTAGATAGTTCCTAGGTAAAAGCTGTTTCGTCTTATACTACTCTAAGTATATAACTAGATAGTACTATAGATCTTACAACTCTTTAGTGCGTATATATTAGGAAGGCTGCTACAAGGTTAAAGTCCTTTAGTTATTATAGGGCTCTGGGTTCTAATTGCTCTATAGCTTTGCTTTTAGTTTAAGGAGATAGCTTGGCAATTAAAGGTAACATATTACTAGGTTCCGAGAGTGTGTTAGGGACGTCCTATCTAGGTATATTTAGACTTTTATTAGTAACGGACCGAGTACTAGCTAAAATATTAGCAAAAGCTAATAGAGTTTGCACCGCCTAAGACTTAATACTTAGAGCTATAGGTGCTTAAGCATTCTATACCTAGAGCTTATTCTATAATATAGGAAGTAAAATATTTATTATTTGTTTTCCTTCTCCCGTTTTAAAGCCTTTAGTATAGTCTAGCTATTATAACAGTCTATTAGTAGGGTTGTTTTCCCCTAGCTTATATTTAATCTTAAAATTAAATTATATAAGCTTCTCTACCTATCTGGCCTATTAAGGTATAAGCTCCTTTATAGTTATAAATTAGCGTAGATTATAATAATCTAAGAGTATATAGGTGGTATAACTTGCGTGCTTAAGGTAGTGTCGCCATTATTTAAAGCAGTTAACTATAGCTAGTAGTTCCTTATCGTGGGTATAATACCTAACTTTAGGCCCCTAGAATTTCTACTATAGAATGCTACTAGTCTTTAGTAAAGCCAGGTAGCGTCCAGATACCTATTAGGTTATAATAGGATACTAGTAAAAATAAAGTTTAATATATTAGTAACTATTATTAGTGGCTAATCTAGGTTAAAATGCCGCAGTAATACAGCTTTTATAAACTTTATACGTAGTTCCTAAACGGCTTCCTATACCTTTTTAGACTATATCCATAGTTTATACTATTTAGTTAGTCCCTTTTTAGTTTTCTTTCTTTCCGCCTTTAAGCTTTTTACTCTTTAGGCTAGGTCTAAAAAAGCTTTAGTAATATAGTTAAATAGGTATTAGGTAATACTTAAGTAGTTATAAATAAAGCGCCTATAAAAATTAGCAAAGCCTAGGAACACTTAAATATCTTAGTAGCTCTCTAGCTCTAGCCACTCTTGGATTATCTATACCCGTACTAGGTCTATAACTACGCCTATAGGCGTTATAATGTAGCCCAGGAACTTGACCTGCTTAGTATTAAAGATATACTTTAACGCCTTAGCGTAGGGGCCCTAATTATCTAAACGTTCCAGCACTTCGCAGATGTGTTGCTTATGCTAATTCTTATCTTCTAAATAGATTAGAATGTTATCTAAATAGATAATATATATACGGTTAACTAGTCCCCCTAAGGCTCTATAAATATATAATTAAAATGTTATAGACGCATTGGCTAGCCCAAAAGGTATTACTAGATACTTAAAGTGGCCGTATTAGGTCTTAAAGGCGGTTTTCTACTTATCCCCTTTTTTAATATAGAGCCTATAATAGGCGTCTTATAAATCCAGCTTTATAAAGATCTTAGTCCTAAATAATTAATCTAGTATTTTACTAACTAATAGTAGTGGGTAACGGTTCTTAATTATAATCTTATTAAGACCGCGATAGTCTATATATAGCTTTATAGTTTTATTGAGTTTTGGGATAAAGAGGATTGTGTAATAGGACTAGCCCAGTTATAGTAGGAATGTCTTAGTAAAACACTTAACAAATAAATTCCAAAGCTTTAACCAAATTCTACCGAATTCTGCTAGCTTAATTAACTTTTGCCAAGTTCTGCTAGATTAATCAAACTCTACCAAAGTCCGTTGAAGACCGCGTGCGTATATACGCACGCATCAACTACCAAGCCTCTAACTATTTAATTATATAATTCTCTTATTATTACTTTCTCTTCTTTATATAATATCTTGTACTTTACAAGAGCTATATACACTTAGATTTAGATAGAATTTATATTATTCCTTTAAATCTTCCCTAAAGTCTCTTCGCGTACTTATATTATATTACGTTAAAACAACTACAATTAAAATGGCAAACGAATCCGAATCCCCTTTAATAACTATAAGTATCATATTACTAGTTAGGGAATAGTTAGCTATAATATAACAGTCCTTTATAGACGCCTTAGCTTAGCAGTAGACTGTACTAGAAGCCTAATATTAGCGATTAATGGAAGTACTCCGTGAAGAACTTTGTAATATTAAGGCATTTACGTTATAGACCCTAATAGCAACACCTATAGATAAGGTTAAAATAATAGTATCTAAACCTAGCCCGTTAAATGCGAATACCAAACTAGTAATAGTAGCTTAACCTATCTATATAACAAACCCAGTACCTATTATAAAATCTAAAAAGCTCCCTAATTCTCCAATGTTTAATAGAAACTAAAATAACCTATATCCCTTTGTAACCAAGCTCCATCTTAAACTCTTAACAAACTATAATTAATACCCTACTAAAGCTAGCAAGGTTAGCTATTAAATGTCTTATTTAAGTAAGGACGCTGTATAAACTATAGATCTTTTAAAATCTTTATCTCTCTATTAGAATAAATGTATAATAATACTAGCCGTAAATATATAACTATTACCAAACTTAAAAACCTATAATAACGGAATTAAGACTTTACTAGATTCTTTTTAGAATTTTTAGATCTTATTAGCGAGCTAGGTTAGAATAAAGCCGCTAGAGTTGCTACTCTTTAATAAGCTATTTTAGATAAGATTAGAGCCTAGTTAGTAGGTAGGGAACTACTAAAAGACCTATCTAAATTTGCTACAATATATTAATAAATTAATAAGGACCTTTAATATAATAAATAGACTTGTTCTCTAAAGCTAACTATACCTTATATTTAAAACTTTACGAAACCGGTATATACCCTAAAGCGCGATCCGTCTCTAAAACCTAAGAGCCCTATATATAACCCTATAGACCTTATGCCGCTTAATCCTATACACCCTTAGGAACCAATAAATAAAGAACTTGAGCTATAAATAGAGAGGCTTTAGATGCGGTAAAAAAGGATATATTTAAAAGCATTACCAAACTTACCCTTTTAAAAAGGTCAGCTATAGTTCCTCCTACTCCTTAAATTATACTTAGACGCCACGAAGTATCTCACCCTTAGTTAACTTAGAAAATAAATTGTCCTAAGGCCAAGTTGCGCCTTAGGATAAAAGATAGAAGAGTATAAGTGTTTAGGCTCTTCTAGCGCTAATACACAATATAATTCCCTTAATATACTTAGTAAAATTTAAATACTTAGGATATAGAAGGAAGTATAAATCCTAATAGATAGTGGAGCTACTAGTATAGGCTTTATTAATATAAACTACGCAAAAACTTAACACTTAAATTTAAAGAAACTTAATAAGCTATAAGGCCTATAAGGCTTTAACGGCAAACCCTTAATATATAGCGAACTAATGCCCTACGCTCTTATAAAAATGCAGATAGGTAAATACCTTAAATACATTTCCCTATTTGTAATACCCTTAAAGTAATATAAAGTTATACTTAGATATAGATGGCTAAAGTAATATAACCCCTTAATTAGCTAGCTTAAAGAAATACTAAAGTTCTATATAACTTACTGCTAAAGTTATTACTTAAAAAAACATTTACCCTATAAATATACACACAACTATTTAAATTTAAAATGATATAAATTGCCCTTATTCCAAACCTTAAGCTAATATAATAACTACTAATTATAGTAAAGAACATAAAGATATTTTATAAAAACTTCTTAAAATTTATATAATATAGGCCGCGCCCTTTATTTTATTAGCAAAAAGATAAAATTATAAAATCTTTGCTATAACTATAGAAGATATTAAGAAAGTACTAGAACTAAAATAATATATTAATCCTTAACCTCTTATACCTAAACAGTACTATAATCTAATTAATAAGTTTAAAAAATAATTTGTAGACTAACTAGCCTCGCACTAAGATAAGCATAATCTTAAGATAGAACTTAAGCCTAGTATAACACTAAAGTTTGATCTACTATATGGTATATTATAAGAAGAACTGCTTATAATATAATAATACCTTAACAAGTATCTAAAAAAAGGATTTATTTGCCCTAGTTAATCTCTATTTACCTTATTAATACTATTTATTAAAAAACTAGAAGGAGGCTTAAGATTCTATATAGATTATTAAGCTCTAAATGTAATTATAATTTAAAATTAATATCTAATTCCCCTAATTTAAGAAACGCTTAACTATTTAATAAAGGTATAGTACTTTATAAAGCTTAATATAGTTACTGCCTTTAATAATATCTATATATATAAAGGAGATAAGAAGTATATAGCTTTTTATATATAATGGAGACTCTTTAAATACCTAGTAATACCATTTAGCGTAAAGAACGGTCCTAGTACATTTTAATAATATATTAATAATACACTTCGTAAATTCCTTAATATATTTATTACTGCGTATATTAATAATATCTTAATTTACTTATTCTTGCTTTCTAAATATTAGGAATATATTAAAATAGTCTTTAAACGCTTATAAAATGCGGGCTTATAATGTAATATTAAGAAATATAAGTTCTATGCGTCCAAGGCTATATACTTAGGCTTAATTATATCCTATAATAGAATTAAAATAAACCCTAAGAAAGTTACGGCAATTATAAACTAGAAAAGCCCGAACAATATATAAGATATTTAAGGATTTTTAGAATTTGTAAATTTTTATTATTAATTTATTAACCACTTTTTAGAAACTACTTAGCTATTAGTAAACTTAATAAAAAAGAATATAAAATTTAAATAGACCGCTATATATAAATAAGCTTTTAATAAGTTAAAATATTACTTTATAACTACTCTAATTCTTACCTACTTTAACCCTAACCTTAAATATATTATATAAACAGACTTGTCTAATTATATACTATAGGGAGTATGATTATAATATAATAAGAATAGTGAGCTATGTTTAGTAGCCTTTCTCTCCTAAAAACTCGCCTCTATTAAATTAAACTATAAAATATATAATAAAGAACTGCTTATAATTATTAAATGCTTTAAATAATAGTATCCTAAGCTTAAAGAATTGTTATTTTTAATATATATATTAACGGACCACAAGAACCTATAGTATTTTATAACTATAAAATAATTAATATAGCGCTAAATTCGTTAGGCAGAATACCTCTTATAATTTAACTTTAAGATTATATACTAACTAGGCAAACTTAATTAAAAGCCTAATATATTAATATAATAATTACAGGACCTACCTATAAACGCTTTAAATAAACGGATTATAAATTAATTATAGATTTTACTGCCCCTTAAACGTTCTAAAAACCTATATCCTATATTTCTAAATACGGAACTTAATATAAATAAATTAGAAATTAATAAATAGAAATTAGAAATTAATAAGCTAATAGAATATAAATATAAGAATAATATATAGATAATAGATGTAATAAAAGCAATTTAAATAGGAAAATAATAGTATAAGGATATTACACTCACTAAATGCGAAATTTAAAACGATTAATTATACTATTAATAGAAGATAGTAGTTCTAAATTCCAAACCTTTATAATTTAAGATACTTAAATTTATATATAACTCCCCTATAGTAGGGCATCCTAGCCATATAAAGACTTATAAGATTATTTAATAAGTATACTACTGGCCTATAATGTACATTATATATAAAATATATATTTAAGCATATAGAATATACGTGCGTAGAAAGACCTCTTATATAAAGAAGTAAGAAGTACTTTAACTACTACCAATTCCAATATAAAGATAGCGCGATATCTTAATTAACTTTATAGTTAACTTGCCTAGTAGTAATAGGTTTATAAATATTATAGTAGTAGTTAACCATCTTATAAAAATGCGATATATAATTCCTATAGACTAAATTAATACAATATTGGTAGCTAAATGTTTTATTAAGTACGTCTTTAAGCTATATAGACTTCCTAACTTAATACTATCCAATTATAAAAGCTAGTTTATTTTAGACTTCTAGTAAGTTCTATATAAATAATTAAGTATTTAAATATAACTTTTAACCGTATTCTATCCAGAGATAAATAGTTAAACTAAAATTATAAACGCGATTATGGAACAATACCTATAAATATACTACTCCTACCTATAAGATAACTAGGAAAAATAGCTGCCTTTAGCTAAGTTTACTGCGAATAATATAATAAATATATTAATAGGTATAATGCTATTTTACGCAACCTATGGATAAGACCCTTAACTTAGATTTAAACTATAACCTAAAATTAATATAATAGGATCCACAATTAAACGGATTTAGTTAATTAATATATATATAATTTTGCTAATTAAATAAAATAGTTAACAAAACTATTATAAAGTAAATTAATATATGCTTAAATAGTATAGGAATGGCATATAAATAAAGAATGAGCTCCTGTATAGGACTTTAAGAAAGGTAATATAGTTTACCTAAATATATAAAACCTACGGATTTAATAGTCCTTAAAGAAACTTAATTAAAAGTTATAGGCCTATACTAAATTAAAAAGAAACTAAACCCGTACACCTATAAGCTTAAACCGCTAACTAAGATAAAAATATACCTGATATTTTATATAAGCTTATTATAGCCTTTAAAAGATAATCCTATAACTTATAAAGTGCTACTACTACCTTCTATAATTATTAACAACGGTAACGGTTCTCACTTTATTAACTTAATTAATAATATATAATGGAAAAATATAATCTAAATAATTTAAACTTCTTATTAAGTGGAAAGGATATAAAATATAAACTTAGGAAACCTATAACTAGATTAAGGCCAACACGCCTTCTTTAGTAAAAGAATTCTATAAGGACTATCCTTTACGGCCTACTCTAGCTAGATGGATATAATATAAAGGCAAATAACTGCTACCTAATATAAAGACACGAAATACGATAGCAGGAACTTAAAATATATCACAACACTTATAACGCAATAAGTTATGAATTCTTAACCAATTTAAATTGTTTTTGTCGGTATCACCCAGGGGGTACTGTAATTGCAATAAGTAGTTCTGGTTCTTGGTTTATTCGTGTCTTCTTTTTCGCAGAGGATCGTAAGGATCGCGGTGCCTAAATAAGGGGGGGCTAAGGTCGGGCTATCTATCGGGCCGTAGGTAGTTAGGTGACCTACGCTACGCCATACGGCCCCTGCCGCATACGCTTTACGCGTAACGTTATTTACAACCTCTACTCGTACAGACACTAGCGACATTTACAAAAAGAAAGGATAACAGGCTTTATACCAAATCATTAGATAATCCATAGAAAAAGCATAAGTAGTGGAAAAACCATTAATCTATTTCCCTTGTATGAACTGTGTGATAAAATCAAGACGTTGCGTAAGGAGAAAAGGTAAGGAGGTACAAAGAAGAAGTATATAGGTTAACAGGTACTCAGGGCAGTAATCGCGGATATCTCGGGTATTGCAAATATTGCGGATATTGCGGATATCGTGAACATTGCGGATATTGTGGTGGAAACAGGTAGGCGCGTATAAGGTGTTACTAAGATGTCCCGTAACAGAGCGTAGTTAAAGTCAGAACCAAAGGTGTGGCGGCTTCGGAAGGTATAAGAGTTATAGAGCTGTCGTAGATTATAGGGGAAAACAGGTAGTAGTATGGTACCAGCGACAGGGTCGTTCGGGTGGCAGTATAATGCCAGCAACGGGGCCGTATTTGTAGGCGTATCGACACGAATTCTTGTCTGTCTGTAGGCGTATTGGCACGGCAGTTGTCTCATTTATAGTCACGGGCGTTTGTGGGCGCACGGGCCACATAGCCTTTGTCCATATGTTCCAACACTGGCAGTTCTCTCTTTATGCTTATGGCGCTATAGGGAGGCAGCAAGGTGTTAGTTTAGCTGCAGGTAGAAGCAGTAGAAGTTGGTTAGCTGCAGGCAGAGTAGTAAGGGTCTATTATAATAGCAGTACGGTGCTAGCGACGGGTTTAGTTCCGTAGGCAGATCGGCACGGAGTCTTGTTATAGGGTTGGTTCGTCCTCCTCCTAGGTCTAGTTGCTGGGATATAAGTATAACGGGTGTTTAAGGGTAGTGCTGCTGTTGGGTAGCAGTCAGTGCAGCTTACTGGGGTATAGATGTAATAGGTAGTTGAGGTATTACAGGGGTAGGTGTCTGCGTTCCAGGCGGTGTTGTAACTATAGCTATGGGCTAGGGTATAAGTATAATAGGTAGTTAAGGTGTCGTAGGGGTAGGTGTCTACATTCTGGGTGGTGTTGTAGCTATAGCTGTAGCTGTAGCTGTAGGCTGAGCTAATTTCAGGCCAATAGTTAAACCGTTAAGAGTATGGTTTAGTCTAGCTCGCAGTGTTCCTGTAACATTTATAGGCGGAGCCGTGATGTTTATAGGCGGAGCTGTAACGTTTATAGGCGGAGCCGCGACGTTCGTAGGGGGAGCTGTGACGTTTGTAGAGGGAGCCGTGACGTTTATAGGCGGAGCTATGATGTTTATAGAGGGAGCCGTAACGTTCGTAGGCGAGGGAGGCTCGGCTATAGGGGGGTCATTTAAGACAGCTAGGGTTGGGGTAGATGACGTTAGAGTTAATAAGCGTGATTTAAGGCAACGGTTAATAATATACAAATTAAAGGGTCCTTTGTTGTTGATAAATAGTTTAATTTCTTTATCTAACCATTCCGTACGGTCGTCCTCGTAAGCGACATTATATAGTGCTTGTGGTACTAACTTGCTCTTCTTATTAAAGACCCATACTCTATTACGTTGGAGTAGTTATTTAAGTCTTTTAATTATAGACCTATTAGCATCTTTAAATGTCTATACCTTAAAATTATTAAAGTCCTCTTAGTATAATTCCCATAAGCTTTTATCCTTAAAGTTGCGCTTAATATACTTATTGATTTTAAAGTTAATGTAGTTAATAAGATCTTCTGCGGTAGTCTTATTGGTTAGGGTAATCCTATTACCCCAATCTGGGCGTTAAATTCCTATGTTGGACATAATTAACTGGCGTAGATCGTGGTGTAGGTTATAATGTTTATGGCTTACAAAGGCCGTAAAAGGGAAAAGGGCACGCTAGCGTTTGGGCGTGTTATTAACGTGATTTTCAACGTAGTAGATCTGCAAGGTAGCAGACGGTGTTGGGGTTGTAGGTAAGTACTAGGTGCTACTAACGCTGCTAGGTATACTGGCTCAGTAAAGAGGTCGTACTGGGTATTGGTATACGTAATGGACGCAAACCGGACAAAGCCTTAGTAGGAGCCAGTTCTTTAAGTTCCTAGGGCCTTAGTAGGAAGGGTTCTCCTTATCTAGGTATTAATTTGCGTAATAGACGCGAACCGAACGAAGCCTTAGTAGGAGTCGGTTCTTTGAGTTCCCAGGGCCTTAGTAGGAAGGGTTCTCCTTAGCAAACGCGACACGATCGACGGGCCTTGGTAGGAGCGATCGGGTATTGTCTCTCTTTGTAATAACACCGGGCTCTGATCTGTGATATTACTGATTAGTGTCGGTATTACCCAGGGGGTACTACAATTGCAATAAGTAGTTCTGGTTCTTGGTTTATTCGTGTCTTCTTTTTCGCAGAGGATCGTAAGGATCGCGGTGCCTAAATAGGGGGGGGCTAAGGTCGGGCTATCTATCGGGCCGTAGGTAGTCAGGTGACCTACGCTACGCCATGCGGCCCCTGCCGCATACGCTTTACGCGTAACGTTATTTACAACCTCTACTCGTACAGACAGTTTTAGACCTTTGGCTAAAGGGGGGGTACTATAACGGGACTAGCCCAGTTATAGTAGGAATGTCTTAGTAAAACACTTAATAGATAAATTCTAACTCTTTAATCAAATTCTGCCAAATTCTGCTAAGTTAATTAAATTCTGCCAAATTCCGCCAACTCAATTAAATTCCACTAAATTCCACTAATATAATGGAATTTGGTCGAAACCTATTAAAATCCGCGTGGGCTTATGCCTATACGTCTACTGCCAAGACCTTAAATATTTAGTTATAAGTTTCCTATATTTCTTTCTCTTCTTTACGCAACGTCTTATACTCTGCAAAAGCTATATACCCTTAGATTAGATAGAATTTATATTTATTCCTTTAAATCTTCCCCAAAGCCTCTTCGCGCCCTTATAGTTAAATTTGCCTTACTAAGAACGCCACCTAATATAAAAAATATAACACGCGATAAAATTATAAAATTTTAACTAAATTAAATTATTTTAAACGTTTAGCTAAAGGGGGGGAGGTACTGTAATAGGACTAGCCCAGTTATAGTATGAATGTCTTAGTAAAATACTTAATAGATAAATTCCAAAGCTTTAACTAAATTCTGCTAAATTCTGCTAGCTTAATTAACTTCTGCCAAGTTCTACCAGATTAATTAAACTCGACTAAAGTCCGTTAAAGACTATGTGCGTATATACGCACGTATTAACTACCAAGCCCCTAACTATTTAATTATATAATTCTCTTATTATTACTTTCTCTTTTTTATACAACGTCTTATACTCTAAAAGAGCTATATACTCTTAGAATTTAGATAGAATTTATATTGTTCCTTTAAATCTTCCCTAAAGTCTCTTCGCGCTCTTACAGATTAGCGCGCCTATTAGCGACTTACTAGGCTAGATCTATCTCTTTTCTAGTAAGCTGTTAAGGTACTCCTATAGGATCTTAAGCTCTTTATAGGAGAGGTTATAAAAAGGAAGGTTTAGCGGTTATTTACCTTCTTTTATATTAATTATATAATTATATTCCAAGTTCTATTAAAGGACTTTTACTCACCTACCCAAAAATACTCTTAGTAAGTCCCTTAGGCCTACTAGAATATTTAACAAATTAGGTAATAACTCTTTTATAACAGATACCCTATAGGGAACTACTAGATAGGTTATAGGGACATTATAGGGAGGCGGCGATCTTAAAAATCTTATAAGATATTTTTATTATTATATGTTACTCTAGCTCAAGCAATACATAGAGAGTATACTACGGCACCTTAAACGCTGCGTTAAGGAGTTTCCTACCCTCTACTGGCTACCGTATAAAACTGTTTAATATATAGTAGTAACTATATATAAATAACTACTATGGCGTGCGACGCTGCCTATAAGTGTTTTAAGGGAGCTCTAGAACCTATTTAATAATAATATAGAGAATAAACGCAACCCTATACTAGGCTTTATACCTATCTTACTATAGAACAGGGGTTAGATTCAATACTCCTTTAAGTATAGAGTGGATACTGTTTTATCTGGAGCTATATCTTCTAGGATATCTTTTAAGCTTATTAGTAATATACACCCTTTTAATTCTTTATCGTTCCACTATTTAAAGGCTCTTGTCTTAAAGCGTATTTTAAAATCTACTTCCGCAAGCTAAAGATATCTAAGGATAAGGTTATAATATATAAAGTTAGCCGCCTAGAAGGGTTATAGGCTAACTACCTTAGTGTAGTTATATATATTGGCCACTAACACTATAAGCTTATAGGCGCTATATAGTTTAATCTAATACTTATCCAGAAAGCCTATAATAGGTTTCCGCCACCTTAGCAATAGAATGAGTTTATGCTCTTTTGCCAAATTATACCGTATAAGGTTAATTTCGGCGCCACTATTATATAGTGCTTAGAACTAACGCGTCTCGCCTATAGGGAGTATTATTTCTAGCTTAACAGCAATATAGAGAGTTTTCCCTTTTATATCTTGCCCTAGTTATAGCCGGAAGACGTCTATAACTTGGGCTTCTCTTTTTTTGGTTTATCAGTGCGTTTATCGCCCTACTTATTTTTCTAATAAGAATTTCATTTTAGCTTCTTAGGGTGTTCCCGTAAGGGTATTAGATAAGTATTAGGTTAGCCACAGGAATTTTTCCTACTGCTTAAGGCTCCTAACTTTAACCATTTTAAAGTTCTCTTTAAGAACGGCTTTTTTAAAGACTGGGTTTGCCGTATATTACTATTAGAGTATCCGCACCTTTAACTACCCCTTAGCTTCTTACTAGAAGAGGTCTAATCCCTTACTATATCCTTAGCATTTAAAACCACTTATTTAAAATCAGTATATACGGTAATCCGCGATAGGGCTTCTACGCGCTTTATTTTGTTATAAATTACTAGCTTAAGTCTAGTCTAGATAAATCCGATTTTCTCCTTATAGACGCTACCGTCCTTATTTTTAGAGGGCTCTAAATCTATCTATTAAGTATAAGTTTTCATAAAGTTTATAAACTAGCGGAAATCTTAACGGTCTAGCTATATACCATTCCAGAATTATTCTGCGTTATTATATTATATAATATATAGATCTTCGGTCTAACCCTTTAGAAAGGTCCATACCTATAGCTATATAGTAATTTACTCTTTATTAAGTTAATTAAGCGCAATCTGGTTTAGTAATTGGTCTTTAATCTTACTAATAATCTACTATATACGTTCTTTAGTATTATCTTATATTATTAACATCTTAAAGAAGTTGTCCACCTTATAAACCTAATTATCTAAATATTAGGCGCTAGGTTTATAACGGAGTTCTAGACTACTAAAGGACTTAACTAGTTAGTCTATATCCCTTTTCCATTTATTATATAGATACCTCTCTAAGTCTTCTATACTTCTTTAGGTAGGTACTAGGTAGCCCTTAGAAAGCCCTTAGCCCTAGCTAGGTCATAAAAGAACTTATCTAGCTTAGATTAAACCCTACTAGATCTAAATTTGCCCTTAAAGGGTTCTAATATATTTATTAGTGGCTTCCTCCCGTATAGCTTCTAAGAGCCTTATAATAGCTTCCTAATATCCGGTTTAAAGAATATTAGTATAGGGCTTTTAACTTTCCAAACTTGGGCCTAGGGAAGCTCCGGCTATAGAGGTAGCATTAATATTAGTAACTAGTGTAGGTTTCCTAATAAGCCTTAGGTTTTAAGTTAGTGTTTAGGTTAGATTACCTAAAAAGGTAGGCCCGCTTAGCTTATAAGCTATTTATATACCACTACTATATTAATTATGGGCTAGTAGTCTTTTAGAAGGGTTCCGGTTAGGTCCGTAGTTAAATATATTAGAATATTCCTCTAGCATTTCTAGCTTAGGAGAAGATCTTAAAGTTGCCTCTAGCGCTTAGTCTTCTAATTGGCCTAGGTAGGGCTAAAGGGGTTCTAGTTACTTTTTAGCAGCGTTGCGTCCATTATAGAAGGTGTTTATATTTTCCTTAATAGCAACTATAGGTATGCAAAAGTCTTTAAACTCTTAGTATATCTAGATATTAGGGCTTATTTAGCTATCTTGCCCAAAGGTTTATATTATCGCAATCTCTATTATAGGATACCTCTATAATACCTTATATAAATCCACCTATTTCCACCAATATAGCAAGAAGAGACCGACCGCGAAACAGCAATCTAATAGCAATCTATAACAATCTAATGGCAATCTAATGGCAATCTAATGGTAATCTGCCGCATTCTGCTATGTTTTACCAAGTCCACTAAATCTTGCTAAGTCCTGCTAGGACCGCCACTTAAATCCTATTCTACTCCGTGTACATATTAACTAAGCAACTAAATCCACAATATATATCCTTTTTCCCCATTCCCTTACCTTCTCTTCTTACGCAATATTTTAACTTTATTACGCAGTTTATATATATAGCTGAATAATATCCACTTCGCTATATATTATTACCGCTTATACTTTCTCCGTAATACTATATTATATTAACCTTATATACCATCCTCTAAAATACAGAATAACCCTAAAGCCCCTATAATAGCCGCTAGCATTATATCTAAACTCTAAGAACAATTAGCAGAGATATAGAAGTCCTTTATAGACGCCCTTATATAGAACTAAGCCACTTTAACTTAATAATAAGCCAAATAAAAAGCATAATACTAGTAAATAATTAAGAACCTCCAAGAAGAAATCCGTACCCTTAAAATAACTATACTAGGGCCCTAAGACTAAACGCTATCTCTAAAAACAAATATATAGGACGAAAGTCCCAAACCTATAGTAGCTATTTACCCTAAACTAACTACTGCACCGCAATAATCTAAACAACTACTAGATCCTTTAGTATTTACTAGTAAATAATAAGAACTCTAATTATTTCTAAGCTAGCTTAAAAACAAGCTAACTAGTAATGCTAACTACTACCTAACTAAAGCTAACTGACTCTACTACGCCCTAAGTTAACTAGGAGGAGATATAGCTAACCTTATTAAACCTCTTTAACTAAACTTTATATAAAGTCCAGTTATACTTCTTAAAGCTATATATAGTAACCCAAACCGCTAAACTACTATTTAAAGAAAAATAAACTATATAGCTTAAGGAACAAAAAGCTTCCTAGTATACTTCTCTAAATTTAACTATTATATAAAAGAAATAGGCTAGAATAACTCCGCACTAATTAACAGCCTTATTAAGTCCCTAAGCACTAAACTAAAAACCTCCTTAATAGGCGTAGACCTACTAGAAGCCCTTAACGCCTATATAAACGTTATTAATAACCAGTATAATAATATACTACGCCTAACACTAAAGTCCGCTCCTTAATATAATATAACAACCCTACAAATATCTACTAAGTTATTATCTCAGCCTAAGCACCCTAATACTATAGATATTAACATAGGGACCCTAGAATACGCCCTACTAAGGTTCCCTAAATAAAAATAATATATTAAACTAGGCCTTTACTTTAAATGCGGAAGTAAAGCTTATATCTTAAAATACTACTCTATCCCTATACCCTAATATAATTTATAAACGGTTAATACTAGCAACCGTTTACCGCATTAATTCTCTAGTTACTATCCCCAATCTTTACCTAGTTCTAGCCCTATATCTAGTAAGCACTACTTATAAAGATAAAGTTATAACCAACGTTCTATAGGAACCCCTTCCTACTTACTACTAAAAGGTATATTTTAGAGTTAAGTCGCTTTTTAGGATAGCTATATTATAGAATCTTATTAAATGCGTTAGATATTATAAACCCTAACTCTTAAGATTATAGTATAACTATTAACTACTATCTTTAGCAGAAAGGTTAATAAGCTAATACTTAAGTCCTAATTAATATAAGAGCTGGCAGAATAGGATTTATTAATAAAATCTTTATATAGGATAATAGGTTTATCCAAACACCCCTTAACCAGCATATTAACATATTTAGATTTAATGGTAAACGCACTATCTTAGGCTGTATTACTTATATAGCGGCCCTAAAACTCTAATACCTAAACTATAAAGAACTAATTAAGCTCTTTATAACTACTCTAGGTTATATAGTAATCCTTAAATAACCCTAGATAAAGCTATATAAAGTAACCATTAATTAGAATAACTTTAAGCTTCTATTTACCGCCTTCTATTATAAGTAGAAATGCCTTATAACTTACTACTTAGACCCTAAACTAAAATCTAAAAGATCTACTAAAATCCACTAGTCTAAAATTTCCACTAACGTCTACCCTATACTTAAAAAGTCTATATAATTCTACTAACCTAAGAATTCTACCAAATTCCATTAATATAAGATTTCTACTAACGTCTACTAAGAACCTAGAAATTATACTAGACTATATAAACTAACTCTAACTACTGTACCCTAAACTAAGTAGAAGCTTAAGCTTAATATATAAAAGTACCAGAAGAACTGGTATTTTACTATAAAAAGGATACTTAAAGAACCTAAACCTAAGTCTAATACTAACTCCGTACCTAACACTAAACCTAAAACTATATAAAAAACTAAGGATGACCTAAACTCGCTTAACACCTTAGATATCTATATAATTAAAGCTACCCTATTAGTATAACTTGCTAAAAATCCTAAATATACAGTCTTCGCCGTTATAATAGCTAATATTAAAAAGGCCTTAGCACTAAAGAAGTACACTAACCCTACTATAAAAGTACTAGTATACTACTATAAGTATCTAGAAGTATTTTTATAAAAGGAAGCCAATAAGTTAGCAAAATACTAACTATATAACTATTGTCAGATAATCTATATTCTCTAAGGCGTGGGACACGTGCACGAGTCACGTGTACGGGGCACGTGCATTGTAAATCTCTTTATAGAGCCCTAGGGGCCCTAGGTTAACCACAAGAACCATTAATTAACGATTAAGTTAAGATTATTAATCAATTAACCCATTTTATCAATAAACAGTTCTACACGAACTTCGTGACAGTTATGAGCCCGGTCCGCCGACTTAAGAAGCTATTTAGCTATTGCATAATTATTTGAAGAAATTCTACCTTATCGTTAGACTCTAACACCTCATCATTAAGACGCAGACTCTAACAGAAATCCTACCTCAATCATCACAGGACGATTCTGACACGAGATTCTACAAGATTCCACGAGATTCCACAAGAAATCCTACCTCAATCGTCTTAGGACGATCCTAATAACAAGGACGATCCTGACAATAAGGACGATCCTAACAACAAAATACCATCTTAATTCCTCCTTTACCTATTAGTTAAATGACTCCACCAACGTCGAGTTTGTCGACTACAATTATCCTCAATAAGCTAGAAGACTGGGAGCAATGGCTATGGCAACTCCGAGCCCTTACAGATTAGCGAATTTGGGCCCACGTTGACCTAGACAATGCAGTACCTTAACAAGGCCTACTACAAGAACCAGCCTATCCAAAAGTTACAGATTTTAACGAGGATGCAACCTTATATATATAGCTCTCGACGAATTAACAGAGAGCGTATAAGAACAGCCAGTGTGGTTAGTAATAAATCTTATCGCAATAAGATCAATCAATAATCATTTATCGCTTATCACTCGCTTATTTTAATAATTTCGATAATATCTTGGCACACCCCACCATAGAGAAAAATATTAAATCTCTTGGTTTCTTTGCGTATTATATATAATTATGGCTTTAGAAGCTAATTCCTCTCTTCTTACTAATACTCTTAACTTAATTAAGGACTTTAGCATACAACAAGAGAGGAATACAAGGTCTGTAGTTTATAAATACTTCCGTAAACCGAACGCCAATAAGCCAGAGCGCGATAGAAATAGCCGGAAGCTTATCTACTGCTCTAAATACTTATACGGCGGGTTATTAACTACTAACCTCCGGAATTACCTAAAGTTAAAGCATTAAATTATTATGGAAGTAAGCGATAGTAGTACCAAAGTTGCAGCATATAAGAAATTAAAGCAACTCTATAATAAAGCTTCTGCCCAGAATAATATAACCAAGTTTAATTCCTATGTCCTAAAGAAGATTCTTAATAAGGACATTATTAAGCAGGCTCTTCTTAACTTAATTATTATATATAATCTTCCTTTCTAGGCGGTTAAGTGGCTAGAACTCTATATACTCTATTAGGCCCTAAATCCGGAATTAAGAAGCTACATCCCAGCATCTTATACAACTGTTGCTAAAATAATTAATAATTCATTCCAATCACAAATGGATATTATACGGAAAAAGCTCCAGTCTACACTAACAAATATTCATCTTACTGTTAATATCTGGACCTTACTAAATAACTACCTTCTTCTTATAATCTATGCTTACTTTATTAATAACTAGGAGGAGCGAATAAAGGCTCTTCTTGCTCTTTGCACAGTAGCTAGTTATAGTTGGGCAGACCAATAGGATGCTCTACTTCTAGTTCTAAAGAACTTTGGAATTATACGAAAGCTTAAAGCTATTGTTGCCAATAACTCCAGTACAAACGACACTCTCTACCGTACGATTAGTCAGTGTCTCCTTAAAGATAAAGATATTAAATAGGATCCCACGCAACAGCGGATCCGTTACCAAGGCCATATCATCAATTTTGCTGTCCAAGCATTCTTATTTAAAGATGTTATCGACGTTAAGCAAATTAAGTTGTACAAAAAGGATAAGGAGAGTGGGGAGGAACTTAGTAAAAAGGAAAAAAAGAATAAGCAAGACGTATTTCGGCGCATAGGTATACTTAGCAAGCTTCATAATATTGTCGTCCACATACGCTCCTCAGCTGTATGTACAAAACTGTTCGTAAGCTATACGGGGAGAAGGATTCCACTTAATAACCATACGCGATAGAACAGCTGGTTTTATATGCTTATTATGGCGCTTTAGTACAGGAGTGCGGTTAATAAGTATATAGAGGAAAACTTATTAACGCTCCTAAAGGACAGTCTTACTCCACAAGACTAGCAACTACTTTATATAATATTAGAGTTCCTTACACCCTTTAAGAAAGCAACTTAAAAATTACAAGGTAATAATACAACGCTCAACCAAGTGCTTCCTACAATAGACATTCTTATTGAGCATATAGACAGGGCTCTCATATGTCTATCCGCATTTCTTACTTACAAAAACTAACGCTATAATAGAAACTACATTGTGCTAATAAGGCCTTTGTTTCCAGAATTAATTATTACTGGGTAAAGTTTAATAAGTACTACACAGAAACTAATAGGTCGCCTCTCTATGCAGCTGCTCTTATTCTTCACCTTAAGCGTTGTACGAATTATATCAAGAGATGTTGGCCAGAGAAGTGGCAGAAGGACGCCTTATTAAGGGTTAAGAACCTTTAGGAGAAGTACCAAGACAAGCATGCAGTTTCTATATTATATAAGAAGGGGCCTAAATCTAAGACACAGGAAGAACAGCTTGACTTGTTTAATTATATTAAGCGGGACATTAATAACAAGTATACCCGTCCAGCAAGCTAGGACGAGTACGAGGATTACTGTTCTAGAGAGCTATATAACCCTAAGGTTTCTGCAATTTAGTGGTAGGCGCAGGAGCAGTAATAAAAGCGTTAGCCACGGCTTTCAGCATTTGCATTTGAAGTTCTATCAATTCCTACAATAAGCGATAACCCTAAGAGAGTTTTTTCTGGTAGGCGTTATACGATATTATGGGAAAGAATGAAGCTTAGAGTAAAGACAGTTAAAAAAACAGAGTGCTTGAAGAGTTGGTATCGAAGTGGGGTCTTAAAGGGGGGAAGTGGCTAGTGTTAACACCTACACAAACCGTGCACTACCTGTACACGGACCTACTACCAATCAACAACTATTAATCATTAATCCTAACGGAATAACACTAGAATTAGGCCAGTGTATTGCCTAGATAACGTAATATAGATTTTATTATAATTATTTCAATCAATAATGATTAATTATGATAATTTTATTAATTATTATTGCTTTATTATTGACCACACTGAGAACAGCAGACGATACTACGACTAGGACATAAAGTATTTCCTAAAACAGGAAGAGCATCTATAACAGATACGCACCCAGATCACGTCTATAGTATCAATTTAGAACAAGCTACTGCTTAACCCTTCCTTAACCGTTAAAGAATGGCTATCCCGGCTAAAAGAGAATATAAAACCTACCTCGTCGTTTGTTAGAAAGAAGGTATAACACTAGTATACAGAAGCCCTTAAGGGGTTTAAATACTTGTTAAAATTAAATCAGTGGTTAGATTAATGGGAATATGCAATAGTACTAGGAGAGAAGTATAAGATCCCTTAAATGTCCGATGGAATGTGGCTTTTTGATTTAGCAGAAGTTATTCAACCGTTTAGCGACGCCTACTATATAAAGTATACTACCGAGTCAAATAACCCTTAGAAGTTGAGATCTTCCAAATACCATAGAGTAGCAAAGGAGCTGTAAGAAGGACTTAGAAGACCCTTAGAGAAAGCTAATGCTACTATAAGAGGGAGTACCTTTAATACAGACTTCGCAGAGCAAGCTATGGAGGATCACTCCAATACTACTAAAGGTTCACGAAAATGAAAGGCCTTGGTATACACTAGCCGCTTAAAGAGAGCTAGGTTATTGGTTAAGGAGACGTCCCAAAAGAAGCCAACACCTAAGTGCTTAGCGTGCGAAAGACGAGGATATTTACTTCGGGACTATTGGTGTTTATTTAAAGATAAGAGACCTGCAGGAGTTACAATTAGAGGTAATTGTATTAATAGGGCACTAAAGAAGGTAGAATAGAACAAGGATCTCGCTAATCTAGTTGCCAAAATCAGACTTAAACAAGAAGACAAAGCTTAATAACAATAGGATGAGAGTTAGGAGACAGTCAAGAAGAGCAAGGGAATCCTACGTCTTAAGGACGTTGCCTTTTGTACGGACTTTAACACAAATCTAGTGTCGTTCCGTCTACTTCAAAAACGAGGGTACTACTAGGACAACAGACTATCGAATACGTCCAACCAGGAAGTCTATCAGCGTTCAATATAAGCTGACTGCCACGCCGCTAACGGAAGCGCAGAATATCGTTAAGAGACGTTTATCTAGATTCGAAAGGTAATACAAGACTATGGTATCTACGTCTAGGGCATCCAGGACCTATAAGCCTTTATTACCAAGATTAAGCGTTAGGTCTTACAAAGGTTCTCGGAACGGAATATCGATAAACCCTATCTTAACCTCCATATTGACTGGACTGACCTTAAGGAAGCGCCAAGGGATTACATTTGAGCCTTTGGCGCTATACCTAAGCTTAGAACGGTACCGCCGAACGCTTAGGGGGTGTAATTATTGAAAAAGCACGTAAAGGGACAGCAGATCCTTAGCTCAATGAGACCTACCTACAAAAGCTACTGCATTGGCGAGTATGACCTATGGCGATCACCGCAAAATTCGACCTAGAGATGACACAGAGATGCAGTTAACGCGTTTGTCCATTACGATCTTAATGAAGTCTGTTAATGATATTGTCTTCTGCTACCGAAAGACAGATGAGAAGAAAGCTTAAGAAGCAATTAAGGAGCTAAGCAAGGAATACCAGATGAGTACCCTTGGCGAGCTAAAATGGTTCCTAGGAATTTATATGCTACGTAATTGTAGCCAGAGGCTCCTATGGCTATCCTAGGAAGCCTATATTAAGAATATAGCTAACTAGTATAAGATAGATCTTAAAAGGGCGTCTTCCAGATACTCCTATGGCAGAATCTGAACTCCTCCCTACCGATTACCGATTGATCCGTCTGACGCGTCCATCCCCTAATACAGACCTACTAGTCCGTCCTATATCCCTACTAAGAGAAGCAGCTTCTATAATGCTATGTTAGAGTATTCCAGTACCTATATAGCATAAGGAGTAAAGCAATCTACTATGGAGGAGATAAGGAAGGAATAAACGGTAGAGGGAGAGATAAAGGAATACGTAATAAAGGACGAGACGACGGAAGAGACGGTAGAGGTAAAGCGCAATTATTTATCTGTGCTAGCGATGCATTATTTACGGACAATTCCGTTGACAGAAAGAGCTTGTAAGGATATATTATGAAGCTATTTGGGGGACCGATTGTATGGAGAGCAAATAAGTAGGATATGGTGACTACGTCGAGCACAGAAGCCGAGTTGTTAGCCCTATCTTAGACAGCGAAAGAAGCTATCTTTACCAGCAGGATGTTTAAAGCAACTAAACGAGCCCTTAATTATCAACTCTCTGACACGTTGACATCCATTAACACTTATTACGTTAAGAATACGCAATAAGACGAGTGGTATTTTAATGGAAAGCGACGAAGGAGATAATTGCTAATGGACTTGCGAAGGCCCTGCCTAAGCAGAGGTTTCAGAACTTCGTTAGCCTAGTCGGAATGGTGGATATTAAGGAGCAGCTGGATGAGGAGAAGCAACTAGAGGACCTAAGGGAGAAGGAAGGATTTAATTGACGCATTAACGGGCACGAGAAGGTGGTTAGCTTTGACCTTAAAGAGCTCGAAGCTAAGGGGGTGTATTAGATAATCTGTATTCTCTAAGGCGTGGGACATGTGCACGAGTCACGTGTATGGGGCACGTGCATTGTAAATCTCTTTATAGAGCCCCAGGGGCCCTAGGTTAACCACAAGAACTATTAATCAACGATCAAGTCAAGATTATCAATCAATCAACCCATTTCATTAATGAACAGTTCTACACGAACTTCGTGACAACTATAAGATTATACTTAAAGAAGAAAAATAGCTAGGATTTAGACCCCTATACGGAATGCCCTAAAATAAACTCTAAGTACTATAAAAGTACCTAGACAAACACCTTAGTAAAAGATTTATTAGAGTAAGCTCTTTGCCTATAGCTATAGCTATAATCTTTATTAAGAAACCTAGTAGCGGTTTACACTTTTATATAGACTACTAAGCTCTTAACGCTATTACTATTAAAAATCGGTACTCGCTTCTATTAATTTAAGAGACATTAAACTAATCAAATAAGGCTTACTACTATATAAAGCTTGACCTTATCTATATATTTAACAGCCTCTATATCGCAAAAGGAGATAAATAGCTTACCGCATTCCGTACTAAATACGGACTATTTAAATACTTAGTAACGCCGTTTAGCCTCGCAAATACCCCAAGTTAATTTTAACACTTTATAAATAATACCCTATAACCTTACCTAGACGTTTTCTATACTACTTATATTAACAATATCCTAATATATAGCAATAACCTAGCTAAATATAAAAAATATATTAACCTTATCCTAAAAGCCCTAGCCTATAATTAGATATAAATAAATGCGAGTTCTATAAAGCGGAAGTTTTATACCTTAGACTTATTATTTTTATAAATAGCATATAAATAGACCTAAAGAAGATTAAAGTAATTATAAACTAGTAAGAACCTAAGAACGTTAAGGATGTAAGAGCTTTTATAGAATTTGCTAACTTCTACTAACGGTTTATTAATAACTTCTCCGCCCTAGTTTTACCCCTTATAGCTCTAACCCAAAAGAATAAAGCCTTTATCTTTAATAAGAAATATAAAAAGGTCTTTACCTACCTAAAAGTTATATTTACCACTATACCTATACTCTAACACTTTAACCTAAACTAAAAGAGTGTTATAGAAGCTAACTTATCTAACTACATTACTAGAGGCATTCTATCCCAGTATAACAAGAAAGGAGTACTATACCCCATAGCATACTTCTTAAAATAACTAAGTCTAGCTAAATATAACTACAAGATCTATAATAAGGAATTATTAACCATTATTAGATATTTTAAATAATGGCAACCTAAACTAGAAGGTGCCAAATTTCTAATTAAGGTTCTTAGTAACTATAAGAATCTACAGTACTTTATAACCATAAAATAGCTAAGTTATTATTAAGCCCGCTAGTTAGAATATCTATCTTATTTCTAATTCTTAATTATATACTACCTAGGCATTTAAGGTTAAAAACCTAATACCCTAACCTAATATTTATAAGACATATTAGTATAGGAAAAAGTGCATACCTTCTACAATTAAACCCTACTTTGTCTTAAGCTATTTAACCCTCCTATTAAAGACGTTATAATATATATCCTTAAAATAACCAATTAATTAATTAAATAGATAATAGTTAATAAATACCTAAATAATAAGTTTATCTAAGAGACGCTTAAGCTAATCTAAGATAGCATTAGACGCTTTAAAAGAATTTCTCTAAGTAAATATATAGCTTATGGAGACTGCTTATACTATAGAAACCGCCTATTTATACCTAACCACGACGAACTTAGGCTTAAGCCCCTTAAATATATATATAACCTACTAGTAGCTAGTTACTCAGGCAAAAAAAAACCCTAAAACTGCTCTAATAAGAATATTACTGGCTGAATATATATAATATAATATAAAGGTATATCTCTAGCTGCTATACCTGCTAATAAACTAAAGCTTCGCATAAGACATATAACGGATTTTTAAAGCTACTGCTTATTCCGGACTAAAAATAGAAAGATATCTTAATTAACTTTGTTATTAAGCTCCCTATAAGTAAAGGCTGCATAAATGTTATAGTAGTTATAGACTAACTATCTAAAATAAAACACTTAATTGCCTGCCCTAATATATTAGCGCCTACTATTACCTAACTATTTCTAAACTATATATAGAAACTCTATAGACTCCCCAAAACAATTATCTCTAATAGAGGCAGCTAGTTTATCTCTATATTTTAGAAAAAACTAACTACCTAACTCTATATTAAAGCACTATTGTCTATAGCATACTATCTAGAAATAGATAGTTAAATAGAACGTATAAATGCTATAATAGAACAGTATATTCGGATATATATATTATATTTATAGGACGACTAGATAGACTGGCTTATATTCGCTAAGTTTACTGCAAATAACTCCATCTTAAAAACTATAAAGGTCTCCCTATTCCTGGCCAACTATAGCTAATATCTACAAATAGGTTTAAAACCCTTTAGTAATGCTCCTTACTTAGCTTATTACGCCTTATAAGTTATAGAAGTAAATAAATTTATAAAGAAGATGGAAGAACTATAGGAGTTCCTTACTAATAAAATAATATAGGCCTAATCTATCTATAAAGCTGCAGTAAATAAGAAATAAACCCTAGCACCAGCCTACTAAATTAGTAACTTTATCTAGCTAGATATAAGAAACCTAAACACAAAATTACCTACTAAGAAACTTAATTAGAAGAACGCCGGCCCTTATAAGGTTAAAAAGGTTGTCTTTCCTTATACCTACCAACTAAAGCTCCTCAATACGGTTAAAATCCACCCTATATCCCATACGTTAGTCCTTTGCCCTATTACCTCTATATTAGATACCCTGCCTAAATAGATCTAGGACCTTCCCCCACTAATTAAAGTAGATAGTAAGGATAAGTACTTTATTAAAATAGTTAACGATATTAAGTACGATAAATAGAAATGTAAATATATATACCTTATAAAATAGAGAGGCTTTACTAAGCCTATATAGGAATCTATTAACTCCATAGAACTTATATAAGCCGTAGAAGACTTTTATAAACTCTACCTAGAACTACCACAGCCCTATCTTATAGAAGCTTAAGTTTAAAGAGGGGGATACTGTTGGTTACACAGGGTGACTTACCAATAACGACTACTTGAGTAGGTTACAGTGATGTTGGTTAATATGCTTATTATTGGAATAAGGAAGGGCGAGGAGCTTAAGACTCCTCGCTACGCTAGTGCCGCGGCGACACGTGACGACCGCTTACCTCATTCCCAACACTGGCAACTCTTCTTTTGTGGTTGCCATCTATATATAAATACTGCTTGACTAGCGTACTAAATATCAATCCTCCTTACTTACTATTACCATTGTAATATAAGCCTCGCTGTCCCAAAATTTGCCTCTTAACATATGGTGCTTTCTTGCTTAGGAGTTGTGGTTGGATATTATATTAGGGCCGCTAAGGCGCTAGTTATAAGCGAGCTAATAGCGATTTTCTATCCTAGGGATGGAAAATCCTAATTAGCTAGTTGGAGTTAGGGTCTGTAGAATATTATACTCCTACTCCCTCTTAACCTAACCTTTAACTCGCATATATAGAGTATTTGTGTTAATAAACGTTTCTAGAGCCTTATTTAGGTTTACCTTTGTTATTATATCTGCTAGGTTATTTTAGCCGTTAATCTATTAAATCTTAAAGAGTTTTTGCCGTTTGTAAGATTACTAAAGTGCTATAATATTGATTATAAGGCGCTTCTCCTTTATGGTACTAAGCTTAACTAAACACTTATAGAGGGAATATAAGTCGGTGTATACGATTGTAGGGATGATAGGAAGTTTTAGTTAATCTATAATTATCTTAAGGGTAGTTCTGATTGCAATTGCTATATTAACTCCACTAACTATTCTATATATCTCTAACGCTAGAACGCTTTAAGTAACGCGCTTACTCTTAATTAAGCTCCAATAAATAAGGTTACCATAGATTGTAAAGTCATTCTCTCCAGTAGATTTGTTCGTAATAATAATTTTATATCCTAGCTAGGAGCTAAAATCTTTATTATTTGTAAACGATCTATTAATAAATACAAAGAGCTTAGCGGTGGGAAGATTAATAGGCACGTAGAATAGTCCCCAATTGAGATGGTTTATTTGCTAGGAAAGACGCTTATTTAGGGCAAGAATATTATCCTTAGTTAGTTCCTAGTATTAAGCGGCAATAGAGAGATTAAAGGAAGCCTTAGGTTAATAGATAGAAGTAACATAAGCTCCGCGAGCGCGTTGCTCCACGTATCCTTGCTTCGGAGAATTAACGTTAATAACGTTAATCTTCTTGCCTTAACCCTTCTGGCGTAGGGTAATGGAATCCTTGTTTAGGGAGAGGATGTATCTATTAAAGAGCAACGGTGTTGTTGAATTAAGCTTTTCCTTTAGCTTTGCTATTAGATTTGCCTTTACTAGCTTATCTTCTTTAAGGGCTAAGAATTAGTTGTCTCCTAAAATAATTATATTATTAGTTTATATGCCGACGATTCTAAATAGAGTTCCTATAGTTATAATAAGGAAGCAGGGGTTAAATATAGAAGTAGTTATTAAAAGCTTCTCTTTATAGTGCTTACTATAAGTAGCCCACTAATAAGTTCCTGCCTCTGCAATTCTATATAATGGCTTAAGCACAACTATAATCGTATCTTTGGGATATTAGTGGCGAATTTGCTCTGGAAGGTATGCTAATATTAAGCGCTAAAGGTGCGTCTCTAATTAGGTGTAGGCCTAAGTAATATCTCATAAATAAACCGCTATTCTATTCTTTATTAAGGAGGGAGCTAGTGCAACTATAACTTATTAACTAGCTTATTAAATTATAGGAGATTATATAAGAATTACCTCCTTACTATTATTGTTATAACCTTAGATAATAAGCCTTAATTTCTTAAATAGGGCATTAGTAGCTTTACCTTTAATCTTATTAACTATTCTTAACTTAAAGATGCGAACTTCATTAAACTTAGTAGGGTTATACTTCTTAAATTTAAAAACTTCTCTTATAATAAGACTATTAATCTTCTATTTATTAAATGCTTAGAAAGAAGCTTTAAGGGTTATAATATAACCTTCCTTTTAGAGTTGTTTTACGAGCTCGAAGTTAGCCTTCTCCTTAGCTGTTATAAAGGCCATTAATAACTTAACTCCATCCTTAATAGCGGCAATAAATTGCTCTTTAAAATTAATAAGATGTTAGCGATTTTATAATCCTTTTAGGCAACTTCTTCCGCGTTGTGGTTGCGGCATATCTACTATAATTATATTAGGATTGTAGCCGCCTTCTAAAGTACATTAATCGTGGTTCTCCTTTAGGGCATCTTCTAGGGTATCCTATAAAGGCTTAAAACTATTATCTTTATAGTAAGGCTTAATAATAGTTAAACGGAATTAAGTAGGTCCATAAGGCATCTAAATAGTATAAGTTTAACCATTAATTATAATAAGTTAATATAGGCCTAACTATCCTCCCTTTTTACACTATATGCGTACCTTAGACTAGAGTGGCAAATTAAGTATAGTTAAGGCGTTTAGGCTATTTCTTATTCCTAGTACGTTGTTAACCTAGTGTGTAGCATAGAGACGTCGGACCTCCTTTATTACCTTATAAATAGCCTTAGCTTATTACATAACGGAGGGAGATAGTAGAGAATTATTAGTTATTTAAGGGTAGGCGCTAAAGACTAGTAATATAGGTACGAGTCTATCCAGGCCAGCGGAATTGTTAATAGCTTTAACAGCTATTTATAAAGTAAGTTCTTTGCTAGCGTCCTCTAGTTCTAAAGAGATAATCTTATATACGCGGCATAATGGTGCGTAATATCGCTTTACTTTTCTAACACTATTATATGCCTTAATAGGGACTTCCTTAACCTTAATTGCCATTGCCTTTATCTATTATCGAAACTCTATAGATAAGAAGTTCTTTTCTACATTATAGATAATTTAGTTAGGGGGTCCTTAGTAGACATTAATCTAGCATAATTAAAGGGTATCCTATGTGTTCCTAGCTAACATATCCCTTAAGAAACGTGCGGCTTAAAAGGAGGTTAAGAAGTTAATAACTTAAAGTACTAGCTTGCCGCTAAGATATATAACGTTAACAATAATATAAAAGTTGAAGTTATAGTTATCTTTAAGGGTAAACTTAAATCGGCTAGGGGACTTCTAGTTCATTTAGTAGTAATAGTAGTACTTTATAAGATGCTTAATTGCCCTAACCTTAACTTTATAGCCTGCTCGCTAAAGGACCCTAAGTAATTAATAAACAGATAGGTGGCTAAATTAACGGTATAGTTAACGTAACTCTAACTTAGTTAGGTGGCTTTAAGTAACACTCTTTTCTAGTTAATAAAGGAGCAACTAAGGGTAACCCTACTTGCGCATAACGGGCACCCAATTATCTCCCTAAATGAGTACATTCTTAAGGTTATTAAGCTTAACGCCTAATTTATCTATATCTCTAATATAAAATAGAAACGGGGTATTTGTAGGAACAACGTAAAAAGTAATGTACCCTAAGGGGGTTTAGACTCTAATTATACTAAGAGAGATTATAGTACCCTTACTAAAATAAATCGTATATTAACCTGCCGTTAATTGGTTAATTTAAACAGAGGTATTAAGTTATTAAAGGGCTCAAACTTAAGGTTCTCCTACTGTAGATACTCCTGCGGCTCTAGTATCTAGCATAATACTATGGAAGATATTCGCTGAGTATCTGTCATTAAAGGAGAACGCAGAGCTCTCCTTTAGCTCGTTAAAGATATCTAACTTCGTAATAGAATAAAGTGTAGATTAGTTATTAAGAACAGCAACGGTTTATATGCTATCTACCTTACTATACTTAGTAAAGTATTAGTCGGGTAAGTAGTCCTTAATTTCCATATCTATAAGGAGCTGTTTGGCCTTATTAACCTTACCCTTAAGATCTTCTACGCCTTTATATTAAACTAGGAAGCTTTAGAAGTAGGCTATAGTAACCTTACGATTTTTAACGTTTCTTATACTCTGGCGAAACTTATTATATGCCTCCTTTTGCTTATTAAGAAAATGCCTAGTTAACTAGCAATTTGGTTTCTTACAAACGTAGCACTTATTCTAGCAATTACTTTAAAATGAACCTCTACAAGGACCTCCACCTTTGCCTTATAGTTGTTGATTGTACCCTCTACTATATTGCCTACTATGGCCACTATATATTCGATTAGTCCAGTTATAATCATATTAGTTAGGCGGGTTAATCGAAGTAGGTTAGAATTAGGTGTTAAATTGTTATACTTCTTAAGAGTGTAGAGCGGTGCTAATAGAAGATCTTAATTAAGCACACACTCCTTTATATGTATTTGTAGGATTAAAGAGAGCAAGGTTATATTCTTTAACACCTCGGCATACGCTAATAACTTAATCACGTAGGCTGAAATCCTTTTAATATAATTCGGATAAACCACGCTAAATTATTTATAGTTAATCGAAGAGCTTCTAAAGATATTTAAGCCGAGAAATACCTAGGTTTATAGTAATAATTTTTAGAAAGGTAGTCTCTCTCTATTCTAATATATACTGCTGCTTATTCTCTTCTATTTTAAAGTGGCATCTTAACTTATATATTATGCGGTTAAAATCGTATCCTTTTCCTACCAAACGATTATAATAGAAGGTACTAGCTTGGCCCTTAAGCATAACAGAATAGGCGTTGTGGTATTAATTAGACTCTATTCCTACCTTCTAGCAACAGTTATAGAAGATACGTAGTTTCGAATTAAGAATATTATATAATTCCCCGCCAAACTTCTTCTCCTAATCTAAATAAAGCTTCATAAGCTCTATAAGCAATTTTAAAATGCCTCCAATTTGGGATTAAGGAGGAGGTAGGAGTTGTATTATAGGCTGCAGTAGGGATATAGGTCTGGTTGGTAAAGTCCGAAGACTGTTAGATCGCGAAGCGATGGGGTCCTGTGCCCGCTCTTGTTAGGGTGTAGTATTTAACGTTAAAGTTACGGGTTAAACTAGAGACAGAGGAGTTAAAGGCGGAGGTAGATTCGTCTTTAGAGGTGTATTGCTTAGATTCTATTATAAGTTAAGCTTCCTTATAGTGCGTAGTTGGTGCTTAATCTCTTATAGAGTCCATTCGTGCTCTTCTTTTACATTAATAACCTGCTCCTAAATGTTGTCTCTAATAGTACCCCCGTCTATAGGTATAAACACTCTATACTCCCGCAAGAAGTTACGGAAGTCTCGTATAATATCCTTCTTTACAGGAGTCTATGTTTCCTTTGTCTATCCAATAAAGTCCTCCCTTACACAGTACTATAGCATAGTATCGTTGTATTCGCTGTCTTTATAGTATACTATACGGTGTAATAAGAATCCGTTTAAGTCTTGTTGATTAATATCTTTAAGGTTAGTTATATCGGCGTTCTATGTCTCTGGGTTAATATCGTCCTCGTACTTCTTTGGGTAGGTTAACGCCATGGTAGGTGTAGTTAGGTAGTAATCGTGATCCTACGGTCTGCGAAGGTACACCAAAGGTATTAAGGTAGTTGTTTGACGCGTTTTAGACGTTAACTTAGAACCCTAGGTTTAGTAATACTTCTGACCTAAAGTACTTAACCAAATCTTCGTAAACGTAGTTGTTCTGCGTAATAGACGCAACTTAGTATCTCCTAGTACTTAGTGACACTTCTGTTACTAGTTTTCCGTAAGTCTAAGGTAGCATAGTATCGCCGGGATCCATTCCATATAAGCGCATATAGCACCCCTGCACGAGACTGTCTCTTCTGTTTAAAAACCTAGCTGCTCTATAGTTAACTGTGTATTCAACCACTAATTAGTATTGGTCACACAGGGTGACTCACCAATAACAACTACTTGAGTAGGTTACAGTGATGTTGGTTAATATGCTTATTATTAGAATAAGGAAGGGCAAGGAGCTTAAGACTCCTCGCCACGCTAGTGCCGCGGCGACACGTAACGACCGCTTGCCTTATTCCCGACAGATATTGTTATGGAATACCTCTATAACATCTTATATAAATCTACCTATTTCCACTAATATAGTAAGAAGAGACCAACCGCGAAACGGCAATTTAATAGTAATCTAGGCAATCTAACGGTAATCTGACGGCAATTTACCGCATTCTACTATATTCTGCCAAGTCTACTAAATCCTGCCAAGTTCTGCCAGGACCGCCACTTAAATCCTATTCTACTCCGTGCATATATATAACGTGTCCTGCCCTTACGTCGCCATATAGGCTAAAAGATATAGAGTGCTTACGAACTTGTCGTAAGCGCGGCGGGATCTAAGATATGTACTCTTATAATGTATTAACTAAGCAACCAAATTTACAATATATACCCTTTTCCCCCATTCCCTTACCTTCTCTCCTTACGCAATGTCTTAGCTTTATTACGCAGTTTATGTACATAGCTTAATAATATCCACTTCGCTATATATTATTACCGCTTATGCTTACTCTGTAATAATCTCTTACTATTAAAGGGACCTTCCTGCCTTAATGCAATGGCTTTCCATAAGGTATTTATAGAGTTTCCGTTTAGGTCGTTACGAGATTTTAAGGGAGAACGGTAGATATAAACAAAAGATATAAATAAACAATCTAGTCCTTAAAGCCAGCTACCCTTCTAAAAAGAAGTAGAAAGGATTTAAATATAAGGGGACTTTGTAAATAGGGGGCTATAAGGCACGATTGTAAAATAGGATAGATTGGTAAGAGAGATAAATCCTTAAGGAGGTAAGGCCTTAGGGATTATAGAGACTATATACTATAGGCACATGACCGGCGACTATTTAAGGGGCGTTTAGAGGTTGTCCTAAGGCAATCCAAGGTGTCCGCAATAATATCTCTTATAAAAATCGCATCTTAATATCTTAACAACGGCTTAATAATAAATTCTATAATTTTATAGCTAGCCTTTTGTGCCTATTCTAAGACTCTACTCTAATTTTAGAAGTAATTCATTAAGTAGTTTTAGAGAAATAGCAATTTAGCTTAAAATTGGAGGCTAAAATTTAATATCTTAATAATAGCTGGGCTTATTATTCTAGAACTTTAATAGGAATCTTAGAATAGGCATAAAAGGCTAGCTGTAAAATTTTAGAATTTATTATTAAGCCATTATTAAGATATCAAGATGCGATTTTCCTGATTTTTGGTAGTTTTTGGAGTTGCCCACTAACTAGTATTGGCTACTAAGTGGTGGAACACGTTACCGTATAGACATACTAACTTAATATCCGTACTTAAGTATATTATCTGGCCTATAATCTGCTTTAGCCAAAGTGCTTTAGATACGGCTTTAGCTAGAGCGTAATACTCTACCTTAGTAGTAAACTGCGCTACTATCTGCTGTCTCTTTAATAAGTATAATATAACTCCACCAGTAAAGATGTATACATTCCCTAAGATAGACTTCCGTATTAACTTATTACCTATAAAATCCGCATTATAATATCCGTAAAGAAGTGTCTTTGGATTACCTATATACCCCTATTATTTAATTCCTAGCAGCTTTATGCCTTATAGGTATTAAAGTATTTAATTTATAGCTTTTATATACTACGGAGAGTGGTTTAATAGGAACCGTAATAATATAGAGACTCCATATGCGATATCCGGTCTAGTTTAAATTACTAGATATATTAGGGAGCCGATCTTCAATTTATAAAGCTTAGTATTAGCGACTTAGTCAATCGAGGCACGAGCACGGCAAGAGGGTCGCGCAAGCCTATACGATTGGATTGTCTATAAATGAGGATCCAAAGCTAAAGAAAGGAAATAAGAAGAACGGAAGCACCGCTTAAAGTTATATACAATTTTCTGGTCATGTAATGGCAACTTGCCGCAACTTGCTATCACGTGACGGCAATTTGCCAGTGCCGTAACATTACCCCCCCCCCTCTAAAAAAGCCTGCCCTCAGGCTTTGTATGTCCGTATTACCCCTATGGGGCATTCTTATCTTTATACTCTACTAGTAATTTGTCGTCTTCGCTATGCTAGCACTCCATCCACTTATCTAAGTACTTTAGTGGTCTAGGTTCGTTAGGATAACGGCTGTACAATACCTCGTCAAAAGTCTTCGTGCCGAGCGCATTTTCAAGATAAAATCTATATCAAATTATTATATAACAACTATATTGTTAATTTTAAAGCTTTAAAAAACATCTAAAATTCATAATATATATAAGCCTTAGCTATTATAACAATTTTTTAAAATTTAAAACCTATATCTCTTTTAGAAATCCTACTAATTCTCTTTTGCAATCTATAATATTTAATATATATTTTCTATTAACGTATTTCACGGGTGAGCTGGTCAAACGGGTGAGCTGATCACTTCAAAAACACACCAAAAAATGGAAAAATCACACTTTAATATCTTAACAACCACTTAATAATAAATTTTAATAATTTAAATTTAGACTTTCATATATGCTCTACAGCCTC